>Ga0307955_1000770_pt1 | contig 15974 bp, 9 predicted proteins | sample OrgLakmetagen439_FD_201819 | JGI IMG/M metagenome (GOLD analysis project Ga0307955, IMG submission 201819) | Saline water microbial communities from Organic Lake, Antarctica - #439 | ecosystem: Environmental > Aquatic > Non-marine Saline and Alkaline > Saline | place: Antarctica: Organic Lake...
ATCGTTCGGAACGCGCGTTTGGGTTTTGGCGGGGTTTAGAAGCAGGTCATTGAAAAGTCACGTTAAAAAAGGACCGAACCAGAACGGGCGAGGTTCGCCCAAACTGAGACTGAGGGTCATTCTGAGCCCAACTTGAGCCTAGCGGCGCGTCTATGAGGTTCGGTCGGTTCTCGCAAATCCCTTTGATAACACGGAAAAATCCGTGCCCGTCAGGGCGGTGTCACTGGTTCGCGATGGGGATAATGGCGGAGGGAATTACTCGTTCTACAAATTGGCTGTTTTGGCGTTTCGGAGCAGGTCAAAATGCTACATAAATCTCTGCAATCTTGCGAAAAATGTCCGACCCCGTGCCTTTGGGCTCCGCTCCAGGCCGAACGGTCCGACATGGTTTCGATGACATTCGTCTGCCCCGCCTGTTTCTGACAGAGCCGAAGGGCACACGACCTATCTACCGTGCCTTGTTCCGAGCGACCACAGTCGCTGCGTCAATCGACGTGTAGTCTGCTTCCGGTGCTGCGAAAGATTTCTGGAGTTCCGACTTCAGTGAATTGAACTCCGCGTCAACAAACTCGGACGTTCGCTCAGGGGTATTTCCCTCTATCGCGTCGGCTTTCTCACTGCCCACAGGCTTGCCGCCTCCGTCGTTTTTCTGGTTCTGGGTCATCCGATTTCCTCCAACGCCAGCTTGCATCGAATCTGCCGTGTTGGGAACGATGATCTATCCAGCACAACCGTTCGCTCATCAAGCTACTGACTTGAATAGTTTTTCTTCTCACGCATTCGTTCGCTTGCGACCGAAGTGAGTTGCGCAAAAGGAGACGAAAATGAGCGAAGTATGTGTGAATCAGAAAGAACTGGCGGCCCGCTGGAAGATCAGCCACCGAACACTCGAGCGCTGGCGTTGGGCCCAGGAAGGGCCGCGATACCTCAAGCTGGGCGGCCGGGTAATCTACAGGTTGTCCGACGTCGAGGCATTTGAACGAGAGGTTCAAAGCTTTCCGGACGAGCTACCGGCCGAAGGCTGAGCAACCCACTTTGCCCCTCCCAGTGCTGCGACATCGCGAAAAAGACAATCTTACGAAGCATTTCGATTGAACACGACATGACTCCCCGCTAGCGTGCAGCTAGCACAAAAAATGGGCGCGCATATTAATCAAACGCGCCGAGTCGGGAGTGCGAAGTGGATAGTGACAAATCGGAGCTTCGTTGGGGAGTCGCTCAGCGCCTCGAGTTCATCGAGTTCCGATTGTTCTGGGAGGGGCGAGTGAACCGCAGCGATTTGACGGAGCAGTTCGGGCTGTCGGTGAACCAAGCGTCCGCCGACCTGAACCGCTACATCGGCTTCGCTCCGGACAACATGGTCTATGACAAGAGCGCGCGGACGTATGTCCGTGGTCCTGACTATTCTGCACAGTTCCTGAAACCTGACGCCAGCCGCTACCTCGCACAGCTACGGTCCTTGGCCGATGGTATCCTCGACAGCGACGATACCTGGATCGCCGAACTGCCATCTTATGATGCTGCGCCAACGCCAGCCCGTGGGGTGAACCCTGTCACCCTGCGATCCGTTGTAGGCGCCATCCGCCGTTCAGAGGCAATCGAGGTGAAGTATCAGTCCCTATCGCGCCCCGAGCCGACCTGGCGGTGGATCGCACCCCACGCCATCGGGTTCGATGGATTTAGATGGCACACCCGGGCATTCTGTAAGACCAACGAAGTCTTCAAGGACTTCCTGCTTTCGCGCATTCTCCGGACTCGCGGAGTTGAAGCCAGCAAGGCCACTGAAGCTGCCGATACCGAATGGCAAGAGCATGTCACGCTTGAGATTGCCCCCCACCCTGAACTCTCCGAGAACCAGAAGAAGGTGATCGCGCTAGACTATGGGATGCGCAGTGGCAAGGCGAAGATCAAAGTTCGACGCGCTCTACTCTACTACGCGCTCAAGCGTCTCGGGCTCGACACAAATCCAACTGCGCGTCGACCAAAGGATCAGCAGATTGTTCTACTCAACCCCGGCGTGATCGGCCCTCACAATGAATAACGGATCGGACTCGCACAAAGAGAAGGCAAGCCTCCAGCGTTTTGGATTTAGCGCCGAAACGGGTGGGGCACATGCCTCCCGGACAATCATGGTGGATGAACTCAGCAAACTATTTGAAGCGGTTCAGGATCCTCTTTCTGAACGTGTCAAATATCGCTTGGCGATTATTGAGGAAAATGCGCTTGGAAAGAGATCTTCAAAAACGCGCACACTGACATTTCGGCACCTTTCTGACCTCTACGGACTCGATCCGCACCTACTGGTATTTCGCGGCTTGAGGTTTTTTTGGGACCGGGATCTGGACGGGCATGCGCTACTAGCCCTTCAGTGCGCATTCGCACGGGACGCACTCTTGAGAGCATCGGCCCCCTTCATTTCTTCGAAAATCGAGGGCGTTACAGTGTCACGCGAGTCAATGGAAGCGCATATCGAAGCACTCTTTCCAAATCGCTTCAGCGCGGCGACGCTCAAGTCAACAGCTCAAAATTTAAACGCATCTTGGACAAAAGCCGGACACCTGTCCGGTCGTGCCGTGAAAATCCGCTGCAAGGCCAATCCAACACCAGGGACCGCTGCGTATGCTGTCTTCTTAGGATACTTGGCAGGGCTCAGAGGGCTTTCGCTATTTAGTAGCCCATACGCAAAACTACTGGACTGTAGCGCGGACAAATCCCTCGAATTGGCACAACAAGCGGGTCAAAAAGGGTGGCTGAGTATCAACCACATCGCCGACGTGTTTGAAGTTTCATTTCCCAATCTACTGCCGCGTACCGACCGGGAGTGGTTGCAATGAGCCGAGTCAAACGCCTCGTGAAAACCTACGCTCAGTTCATCTCTATACCTTGGCGGGATGATGCCGCTGCGGCGCAGCGAGTGGTGTTTTGCGTCTATCATGAGACTGAGGAGCGCGCGATTAGAACCAAGATAGATGAGTTCGAACTGGCATCCAGACACGCTGGACACGATTGGCACCTCCACGACCTGACAGACACATTCGCAGAGTGGTTGGCATCACAGAGATATGCGAAATCCTACTTCGAAAAGCCAAGCCTGTTGGCGACAATATATCCAAGATACCTACAGCATTTGGCTTTGGATTTTGAGCGTCGCATCTCTGAGATCGAGTCGCCCGACAATAGTGTGATTGCTATTTCCGGCGTTGGCAGTTTGTTTGGGTTTCTCAAAGTCAAAGATGTGGTCGATCGCCTGGCTCCAATGGTATCGGGAAGACTCGTGATATTCTTCCCCGGCAGTTACGAAGACAATAACTACCGGCTTCTCGACGGCTATGATGGCTGGAACTACCTCGCCGTTCCGATAACAGCTGACAAAATTTTCTGAGAAAGAGACCTCAAATGCAACTTCGCTCGCTCTATCGGCAAGATCCTACGGCCCGTAAACTCGTCAACGAAGGCGTCGCAAACGTGAATGATGGCACGTCGTCACTTGCGAGGGACGTATTGCGGTATGAGCTCGAGACCTTTGTATGTGACGGACAGTATGGCTCAGGGATGGCGCATGTCCTTGACACCTATCTAAAAAATATTGACCAGGCGCAGCAGCCTGCCGTTTGGGTCAGCGGCTTCTTCGGGTCTGGTAAATCCCACATGGTGAAGATGCTTCGCGCACTTTGGTTAGACACCACTTTTGACGACGGTGCGACAGCCCGAGGCATAGCAGACCTGCCCCAAGACGTTCGCGATCATCTAAAGGAATTGACGGTTCAATCTCGCCGTTATGGTGGCCTTCACGCAGCCTCGGGAACGCTCGGTGCTGGCGCCAGCGGTAGCGTTCGCCTCGCCCTGCTTGGAATTGTGTTTAAATCGGTCGGGTTGCCAGAACAATATCCTCTCGCTCGGTTCGCAATGTGGTTGAGGAGGGAAGGAATCGAGGAACAGGTTCGCGCTCACGTCGAAGCAAGTGGATATGACTGGGATGAAGAACTCGCCAATTTCTACGTGGCGGAAGGTCTCCATGCAGCCCTAATCGAAGCAAAACCACAGCTTTTTGCCTCGTCCAACTCCATGGTTGATGCTCTTCAAAACACTTATCCGAACGTTCAGGACGTCTCCAATCAGGAAATGATCTCCGCTATTCGGACAGCCATTTCACGCGAAAACAAACTCCCTCTAACCTTGATCGTACTCGATGAGGTTCAGCAATTCATTGGCACCAGTGGCGATCGAGCTGTCGAAGTTCAAGAAATGGTCGAAGCGGTCGTAAAAGACGAAAGCCTAGGCGGCAAGCTCACTTTTGTCGGAACCGGTCAAACGGCGGTCACTGGAACGCCCACCCTTGCAAAGCTTCAGGGTCGCTTCACTATTCGCATCGAACTTTCAGATACGGACGTAGATGCAGTGGTGAGGCAAGTTATCCTTGCCAAGAACGCCGAGTCCAAGCCCAATATCGAAGCTATGATGCAAGAAAATATCGGTGAGATATCACGGCACTTGAGTGGAACCAACATCGGCCACCGGCAAGATGACGTCGCTTTCTTTACACAGGACTACCCTATCCTTCCTGTTCGTCGGCGCTTCTGGGAAGCCGCTAATCGAGTTCTGGATGCGTCGGGTACCGATAGTCAGCTTCGCAACCAGCTCAGCCTTATTCATAAGGCGATAAGGGAAAGTGCTGATCAAAAAATTGGGTTCGCTGTCCCGGCCGACTTCCTCTATTTTGATGGTGCAGATAAACTTTTGCAGGCCAGAATCCTGCCGCGAAAGCTGCATGAAAAGACGATGTCTTGGATATATGGAAGTGACGATCAGAAGTTAACGGCTCGCGCTTGCGGCATCATTTTTCTGATCAACAAGATCGGAAGCAATAATTCGGAAATTGGGATTAAAGCGACGATTGATACGATCGCGGATCTGCTGGTCGACGATCTTCCAACGGGCTCTTCTGGGCTTCGAAGCAAGCTGCCTAAGCTTCTCGGCGCATGCGATCTCATCATGCGTGTTGGCGATGAGTATCGAATTCAGACAGAAGAAAGCTCGGCTTGGAACGACGAATTCCTCAGTCAGAAAGCGACGTTAGCAAACCAATCGCATCGTATCGAAGCAGAACGCGATGACCTCATCCGGAAGAAATTTGGTGCTCTTGTTGGGCGTGTGTCGCTGCTTCATGGCAACTCAAAAGTGACACGGGATGTAAGCGCGATCTTCGATCCGACGCTTCCGCCTGATGCGAGCAAGCGAACCTACGTATGGATACGTGATGGTTGGGCAACTGACGACAATTCGGTTCGCGCAGACGCTCGTCAGGCTGGCAATCAATCCCCCACGGTATTTGTCTTTATCCCCCGACGCTCTGCAGATGATCTGCGAAACAATATTCTTGAGTTCAAGGCAGCTAGTGCAACTCTCGATAAGCGTGGCGCTCCAGACACCCCTGAAGGCAAGGAAGCGCGTGGCGCGATGGAGACCATACGTCAGGTTGCCGAAGCGAAAATCAACGAATTGATCTTGGAGGCCATGTCCGGTGCCCGAGTATTCCAAGGTGGGGGTAACGAGCTAGCCGGGAATGAGCTGCAGGCAACAGTTACTGAAGGGGCAGAGAACTCGCTCACCAGGCTCTACCCCCAGTTTGCGGTCGCGGACAATACTGGCTGGTCCAAGGTGTATGATAACGCCCACAAGGGAGCGCCGGACGCCCTGAAAGCAGTCGGCCATGAAGGGGAGCCTGAAAAGAACGCTGTCTGCAAAGCTGTCCTATCGTTCATCGCCGGAGGGAAAAAGGGAACGGACATCCGAGATCATTTTGAGGGTCCACCGTTTGGCTGGTCGCGCGATGCAGTCGATGGCGCACTACTAGCACTTCTTGTGTCCGGATTGATCAGAGCAGAGGACGAACAGCACCGCGCTTGTGATGCGAAGACATTGGAACGCAAATCGATTGGCAAGGCGTCATTCATTGTCGAAGCGACGACCATCTCAACTCCGCAGCGCATTCAAATTCGAAAGGTTCTTCAGAAGGTCGGAATTGCCGCGAAACAAGGTGAGGAGCTTTCGTCGATTCCGCAGTTTGTTCAAAGTATCACGGATCTCGCCAAACGTGCGGGGGGCGAGGCTCCAAAGCCTAAGACCCCCGACCTGTCATTTGTCGATGATATTAGACGAGCCTCTGGCAACGAACAGCTCTTGTCCATCTACAACAGCAGGGACGAACTCACATCCTCTATTGATGACTGGACCGTACAGGCAAAAGAAATCGACGCTCGCTGGCCGAGCTGGGAGACCCTGCGACGCCTTGCGGAAAGGGCGAACGGCCTGACTGACGCTGAAGTGTTGCGGACGCCGGTCCAAGCAATCGAGGATCAGCGTCAACTCCTGGCCGATCCTGATCCAATGAAGCCGCTGGTCGCGAGTTTCACGCAGATGCTTCGCGACGAACTCAATCGTCTCGTAGAGGCTTACAAACAGCAGCACGAAGCTGGAATGGCCAAGCTAAAGGCCGACGACAACTGGCAGAAACTTCAGCCTGATCAACGTAATCGCCTTCTCGCCGAACAGAAACTGACCAACAGCGACATGCCGGAAGTGAAGGTCGGCAGCGCTGCTGAGGTCCTTCAGACGCTGCAGACTTTGACTTTGTCCGCGTTTGAAGATCGCGTGAAGTCGCTCTCATCCCGCTTCAATGAGGTTCAGACCCAAGCGGCTGAGATGATGGAGCCAACGGCCAAGACCATCCACCTGCCCAGCCGCACGCTGAAGTCCGAGGCGGACCTCGAAGCCTGGCTCGACGAAGCCCGCAAAGACCTTGCCGCAGCCCTTGCTCAGGGCCCCGTGATTATTCGATAGGACGCCCGAATGCAGCCGCTTGAAAAGACCCTACGAAACCAACTGGAGCGCACTGTAAAAGCGGCGCGGACAGTGGCGGAAGACGCTGCCGAGGCAGCGCTGCAGCAATTAGGCGTTGGCGAAGCAGTCGCATTCGCACACATGTCGGATGAAGAATCCGATCTTCGGCGACGTTTGCGTATTCACGGACGTCAGTTAGGTGACAAGCGCCATTCTGAAAGAAGAACCCAGGAGCTTGATCGGCTGATCGAAGAAGTCGGGTACGAGCACTGGCACCGTATGCTCTTTGCCCGCTTCCTGGCCGAGAACAACTTGCTCATGTACCCCGACCCCAGCGGGCCGGTCCCTGTTTCGCTCGAGGAATGTGAAGACCTTGCGCCAGATGAGGGCGCGGCCAACGGCTGGGAATTGGCGGCGCAGTACGCGGCCCGGATGCTGCCGCAGATCTTCCGGCTGGACTCCCCTGTGTTCCAGCTGTCCTTGCCGCCGGAATACCAGCAGCGGCTGGAAAAGCATGTGGAAAGCCTGCCGACCGAAGTCTTCACGGCGTCGGACTCGCTCGGCTGGGTCTACCAGTTCTGGCAGGCGGACAACAAAGAGCGGATCAACAAATCCGAGGTAAAGATCGGCGCGCGGGAACTGCCCGCCGTCACACAGCTGTTCACCGAACCTTATATGGTCAGCTTCCTGCTGGACAACGCGTTGGGGGCATGGTGGGCCGCCCGCCGTTTGACGGAGCAGGACCTGAAAACCGCGACCAGCGAAGAGGAACTGCGGCGCAAAGCATCTATCCCCAGCCTGCCACTGGATTACCTGCGCTTTGTGCAGGACGATGACGGCACCTGGGCCCCGGCGGCCGGAACCTTTGATGGCTGGCCGGAACAGCTGAAAGACCTCACCACGCTCGACCCCTGCTGCGGATCGGGGCACTTTCTTGTGTCGATCTTCCTGATGCTGGTGCCGATGCGGATGGAGCGGGATGGCCTGAGCGCACAGGACGCGGTGGATGCCGTGCTGCGCGAGAACATCCATGGGCTGGAAATCGATCAGCGCTGTGTCGAACTGGCGGCTTTTGCGCTGGCGCTGACGGCATGGAAATACCCCGGCGCGGGCGGCTACCGGGCGCTGCCGGAATTGAACCTCGCCTGCTCCGGACTGTCTGTCAGCGTGGCCAAGGAGGAATGGAAGCAGCTTGGCCTTGGCAAGCATAACCTCAGCATCGCGCTGGACTGGATGCATGACACGTTCCGCGATGCGCCGGTGCTTGGGAGCCTTCTGAACCCGGCGAAATCAGTTGCATCCAAGCTAGTGGATTGGGATGATCTGTCTGCGACGCTCGACAAAGCGCTTAATCAAGAGACCCAAGCTGAAAGGCAGGAGGCAGCAGTCGCCGCGCATGGCATTGCAAAAGCGGCAACGCTATTGTCCCGCCATTTTGATTTAGTAATGACCAATGTTCCATATCTGAAGGGCGGCGATCACTCTGAAAAGCTGAAGGCGTTCTGTGAAAGAGATTACCCAAAATCTAAGTATGACCTTGCGACCGTTATCATCGAACGATGCCAAGACTTTCTGTCATCAGCAGGTACTCTTGCGGTCGTAACCCAACAGTACTGGCTATTTCTAAAGTATTATGAAGGGTTGCGCTCAAAACTGTTAGCTGAAAGGCAAATTTCATTTATTGCAAGACTTGGACCAGGCGCGTTTGAGACCATTTCAGGAGAAGTCGTAAATGTTTGCCTTCAGATAACCCACGCCCAAAAGCCAAATGCCGATAGTAATATCTTTGGGTTTGAATTAGATGGAATTAGCAACCTAAGTGACAAGATTCGTCATATATCTGAATCTGCGCCACTCAAAACTTCTCAGATTTCACAGCTAAAGAACCCAAACTTTAGAATTTCATTTGAACTGAAAGAAAACGCTGGCAGTCGACTTTCCGAATTTGTAGATTTTGGGAAGGGCAGTGTTTCCGGTGATGGGCCTCATTATCTCCGTCAATTTTGGGAATTCTCAAAACTTGCAGAGGGACACCAACTTTGGCTGAACAGTCCAAATCTAAGTTTGGCGTGGAGCGGTCGGCAAGAAATTATACTCTGGGGGGAAGACGGACATAACCCTGAGAAAGAACTTGGGTTTGCTCATCGTGGCCAACGTGTCTTTGGAAAACGAGGGATTGCGATTGGAAAAGCGGGAACACTGCGCTTTACACCCTACAGTGGCGAGCTATTCGACGATAACGTGGCGGTAATACGGCCTTACGCGCAAGATGATTTTAATGCCGTTTGGCAATTTTGCGTGTCTGGACAGCTGCAGACACTGCTTAGGATGCTGGACAAAAAGATGTCTGTGACTGCGGGGACGTTTACGAAAGTCCCCTTTGATCCCGCAGAGATCCCTTCGACTAGTTCCGGCAATAGCCTCGTCGAAGCCGCTACGAATGAAACCAATCAATGGATATTCCACGGCCATCCTTGTGGTTCTGTTATCTTAGATGAGGATAGCAATTGGGCTGCTGCCGAAAAACTGCGCACCGACGACACGGTCCTTCAAGTCGCGGTCGCTCGCCTGCTCGGCTATCGCTGGCCAGCAGAACTCGATCCGGACATGGAACTTGCAAACGAGCAACGCGCATGGGTGGACCGCTGCGAAGCCCTGCGGACCCACGCGGATGAAGACGGCATTGTCTGCATCCCGCCAATCCGTGGCGAGGCAAAGGCCGAAGACCGTCTGCTGAATTTGCTCGCCGCCGCCTATGGCGACGCCTGGACGACCAGCACGCTGCCGCAGCTGCTGGCAAGCGCCGACCACGCGGGCAAATCGCTCGACAGCTGGTTACGTGACAAGTTCTTTGCGCAGCACTGCAAGCTGTTCCAGCATCGCCCCTTCATCTGGCACATCTGGGACGGCCTGAAAGACGGCTTTGCCGCGCTGGTCAATTATCACAAGCTGGACCGCAAGACGCTCGAGACGCTGATCTACACCTATCTCGGCGACTGGATGAAAACCCAACGCGACGACATCGCCCGTGGGGCCGACGGCGCACAGGAAAAGCTCGCCGCCGCCGAAGCGCTGAAGAAAAAGCTGGAGCTAATCCTGGAGGGGGAATTCCCGCACGACATCTTCGTGCGATGGAAGCCGCTGGAGGAGCAGCCCATCGGTTGGGACCCTGATCTGAACGATGGTGTGCGCCTGAACATCCGTCCTTTTATGACCGTGGGCGATGTGTCCAAGCGTGATGCCGGCGTCCTGCGCGACAAGCCCAACGTCAAATGGACCAAGGATCGCGGCAAGGATGTCTCCTCTGCCCCATGGTTCGATACGTTCGAAGGTGACCGCATCAACGATCATCATCTGAGCCTGGCCGAGAAGAAAGCCGCGCGGGAGGCCGCCAAGTGAAAGTGATCGACCGGCTGCAGAACGCTGTCCGTGGAGCGGCGGCCCATAATTCGGAGGTACAAGTCAAACCTGCCTGCATCCTTTGGCCTGATCCGGATCGGCAGTGGGAAACCGTTGTGCCGCAACTTCAGGACGCATTGCCGGAAATGGTGGTCCTTGGCGAATACGCTCCAGATCGGCGCACCGGCCCTGCGATCTGGTTGCGCTGTGCCATTGCGGGGACCCTCGACAACATCGACTTTCCGATAGGCAGCGTCCCGATCCTGTACCTGCCAGGTGTCGCGCGAACCGACCTGCGCGCAGTCACCGAATGCCCCGACGCCCTCAAACCCCTCGCCGAATTGCAATATCGCGGCACGATCTGGTCACAGATCAGTGCCAAGGACTGGACCGTCCTAGCCTTTCTGAAATCCGCTCAGGGAGGCCTCGGCCTCGAGGTAACCGCCGACGCCGACACCCGCGATGCCATGATCACTGCGCTGAACGAAGTGCTCGAGCAGGATGTTTCCGCACTTGAGGGCAAAAGGCTGGACCGAGATTTCTTCAACGGCCTTTTGACTAGTGGAGATCTGACGCGCGATGTGCTGACTTGGATCGACCAAGGCGACGCCTACGCTGACCGCATCGGCTCGGCTGCTTGGGGGGCGTTCAGCAATATCTGCGCGTCCCAACTCGGCATCGACCCCAGAACCGCTGGCGTTCTGACAGGTGCTGAAAAGCTTGCGAGCCGGGAAGGTCAGTGGAGCGCTGTCTGGGAGCGGTTCTGCGAAGCCCCGCAGCGATACCCGAACATCCCCGATACGCTTCGCAAATGCCAAATGCCGTCCTTTGATTTATTGAGCGATATTTCAACAAAGGGCGCGTGGCCGCAATGGAACGATGCCGAAGAAGGGGCGCTGCGTCAAAAACTCCTGGCACTCGGGACGTCGACCGATGCGCAAGCGCGAACGGTCTTAAAGGAACTTGAAAAAGCACATTCGGCGAGGCGAACTCTGGTTTGGGCTGAAATGGGGCAAGCACCGCTTGCCAAGGCGCTCAAGCATCTTGCTGTTCTGGCTGCAATCACGAAGCAATCCCTGGCTGGCGGGACGCTGGATGATGTTGAAAGCAGCTACACCAAAGGAGGCTGGAAGGCAGACGATGCAGTACTGTCCGCTTTACAGGAGGCCAATACCGACGCCAACGCTGCGTCAGTGATTGCCGCGCTACGGTCGATCTACTTGCCTTGGGCAGAAGCGTCCGCACGTCATGTGCAGAAGCTGGTTGAAAGTGAGGGCTATCCTGGTGGCTCAATTGCGTCAAAACCCAAAACCAGCCGGATAGACTCCGAATGCATACTGTTCGTTGATGGATTGAGGTTTGACCTTGGGAAACGGCTATCATCCAAACTAGATAGCTCCGGACTGGAGGTGATCGAAGCCCCAGTGTGGTCGGCTTTGCCAAGCGTTACCTCGACAGCGAAACCTGCAGTGTCACCGGTGTTGCATGAGATCGCAGGACGCGACCAGAGCGAAGAATTCGATCCCTCCGTCGCTGCATCCGGGCAGTCTCTCAGGGGCGGCTATCATTTCAAGAAACTGATAACCGATGCGGGATATCAAATACTGACTCGAAGTGAAGTTGGCGATCCGTCTGGAACAGCCTGGACGGAATTGGGTGACATTGACCACGAAGGCCACGAACGCGGTTGGAAACTGGCTCGCCACCTCAACGTATTGATCGCGGAGGTCGAAAGCCGCATCGTTCAGCTCCTAGAAGGCGGGTGGAAGAGCGTACGAATTGTCACCGACCACGGGTGGCTCTTAATGCCAGGAGGGTTGCCTAAAACCGAACTACCAACTGCATTGTCAGTGAACAAATGGGGTCGTTGCGCAGCAATTAAGCCTGGAGCGCAGACAGATACCCCCGTGTTCCCATGGTTTTGGAACCCTTCCCATCACTTCGCCCTTGCCAATGGCATTGCCTGTTTCCGCTCGGGGCAGGAATACACTCACGGAGGATTAAGTCTCCAAGAATGCCTAACCGTTCACCTGCAAGTGAGCCCGTCATCGAGCATTCTTGCGACAACCGTGGAAATCTCAGATGTCGTTTGGAAGGGACTGCGCTGCACGGCTGTGCTCGCTGTTCCCAATGAGACTCTAACGCTTGATATTCGCCTTCAGCCGGCCAACCCGAGCAGCACCGTCGTCGTAAAACCAAAGCCTTTTTCAGCCTCAGGGTCAGCATCCGTCGTAGTCGACAACGAGGACCTCGAAGGGACCGAGGCAACACTGGTCATTATCAACGAAAACGGTGCAACTGTCGGTCAAGTATCAATAGCCATTGGTGGAATTGGGGCATGATCGAGCTTGATGACATTGACCGAAAGGCGGCAGCCAACCTCGATGGTTACCTCGTTCGAAAGGACTTGGTCCGAACCTTCAGCCGACAGTATCCGGTCCCGACTTACGTGGTGGAGTTCTTGCTGGGCCGATATTGCGCCAGCATTGATCCAGAAGAAATCGAAGAAGGTCTAGAAATTGTTGAGCGACAGTTGAAATCGCGAACGGTTCGTGCCGGTGAAGAAGAGCTTTTTAAGGCTCGGGCCCGTGAAGAAGGCAGCGTTAAAATAATTGATATCATCACCGCTAGGCTCGACGCTAAAACAGACTCCTATGTCGCATCACTGCCAAGCTTGAGACTGACAGACGTCCGGATCAATCCTGAGCAAATTCAGGAACATGAGCGAATGCTGACCGGCGGGTTCTACGCCGAGGTCACCCTTAATTATGACGCCTCAATCGCACAGGAAAGTAAGGGCCGTCCTTTCGGAATTGCGGCGCTACGGGAAATTCAGCTCTCCAAGCGTGACGTACTTGGCGACCTAACGAAAGCGCGCCAGAGCTTTAATACGGCAGAGTGGAAAGACTTCCTCCTGCGTTCAATTGGACTGGAGCCTAGCGACCTCACGGTTCGCCAAAGGGATGCTATAATGCTGCGAATGGTGCCATTCGTTGAGCGAAACTACAACATGGTCGAGCTTGGCCCAAGAGGCACCGGGAAAAGTCACCTATTTCAACAGATCTCACCATATGCCCACTTGATTTCAGGTGGAAAAGCCACTGTAGCCAAAATGTTCGTTAACAATTCCAATGGGCAACGTGGCCTTGTTTGCCAGTACGATGTTGTCTGTTTCGACGAAGTCTCAGGAGTATCGTTCGATCAGAAAGACGGCGTCAATATTATGAAAGGCTACATGGAGTCAGGCGAGTTTAGCAGAGGTAAAGAAAGCATTCGCGCGGACGGAAGCATCGTGCTGGTCGGGAATTTCGATGTCGATGTTGAGCATCAACAACGCATCGGTCACCTCTTTGGTCCGATGCCTCCAGAGATGCGAGACGACACAGCCTTCATGGATCGAATCCATGCTTTCTTGCCCGGTTGGGACGTGCCCAAAATTAGCAAGGAACTACTGACTTCACATTTTGGCCTAGTGAGCGACTTCCTATCGGAATGTTGGAGCCAGCTGCGTAACGAAAGTCGCGTTAGCTTGCTTCAGGGAAGAGTTTATTTTGGTGGTGCCTTATCGGGGCGCGACACAAATGCCGTAAATAAGACGGCAAGCGGTCTCCTTAAACTTCTTTATCCGACCGCCGATGACGTGAGTGACGAGGATATCGAGTGGGCTGTGCGGATTGCGCTTGAAGCGCGTCGCCGTGTGAAAGAGCAGCAGAAGCGCGTGGGCGCAGCGGAATTCCGAAACACCCACTTCAGTTATACTATGGGCGACGACGGTGTGGAAAAATTCGTCTCAACACCTGAGCTACAGAATGACAATAGTATCGCAGGTGATCCCCTCGAACCCGGCCAAGTTTGGACAGTTGGGCCGGGAGGCGAAGGCGAACACCCGGGGTTGTTCCGAATAGAAGTCAATGAAGGCCCAGGCTCTGGAGTGCGGATTCTCAACAAACCGGTCCCTGCAGCCTTCAAGGAGAGCATCGGTTATGCCGAACAAAACCTGTATGCGCGAGCGGCTCAGCTAGTTGGAGACAAGGATCCACGTCATCACGAGTTCTCAGTTCAACTTAGGGCCTTTGACGCAGCGAAGACTGGCTCAAAAACAGGCGTTGCGGCGCTAGTGGCTTTGTGCACGGCGTTATTGAAGAAAACCACGCGTGGCGGACTTGTAATTGTCGGTGAGGTCAATCTCGGCGGGTCGATCGAAACCCTTCACAACCCTGTGGAGATGGTGGAGATCGCGGTGGAAAAGGGAGCGACGGCAGTATTGATGCCGGTTGCATGCAGGCGTCAGCTGTTCGACTTGTCTGACGACATGGCAACCAAGGTTGATATTCAGTTTTATTCAGATGCCCGTGACGCACTTCTGAAGGCAATTTCTGACGTCCCATGAACAAGGGCACTGGCCGAGCCAGCGTATGAGCAACCGATTTTATGGAGAAGCGCTGTGAAAATTTCGACGATACTTGACCACATTGATAGTGGGCACATGGCGCTGCCAGAGTTCCAGCGCGGCTATGTGTGGAACCGTGACCAGGTCCGAGGTCTCTTCGATTCAATGTATCGACGTCACCCGGTCGGCGGGCTGCTTGTCTGGGCAACCGAAGCAAAGACTGCGGCCCATCGCGGCGATGGCCCAATCGCGGCAGGTATCGTCAAGTTGTTGCTGGATGGGCAGCAGAGGATGACTTCGCTCTATGGTGTTGTGAGGGGGCACCCGCCGAAATTCTTCGACGGCAATCCTCAAGCGTTTACGGGACTTCGTTTCCACCTCGGAACGGAAACCTTCGCCTTCTACCAGCCAATCAAGATGCAGGACGATCCGCTTTGGATCGATGTTACGGCCTTGATGCAGGCTGGCACTGCTGGCCTTGGCAGTTTTGTTGCGAAGCTCTCTGCTGACCCTGAACAGGTCGCAAACGTCGGTGACTTCGTGGGCCGATTGAGCAAGCTGCTCAGCATCACTGACATCGACTTGCACATCGAAGAGGTCACCGGTGCTGACAAGACGCTCGACATCGTCGTCGACATATTCAATCGCGTAAACAGTGGCGGTACCAAGCTTTCGAAGGGCGATCTCGCCCTTGCCAAGATTTGCGCCGAATGGCCCGACGGCCGCGACACCATGAAAGCGAAGATCAAGGACTGGTCGGACGCAGGATACCATTTCAACATCGACTGGTTGTTGCGGTCGGTGAACACCATTCTCACGGGCGAAGCGAAGTTCAGCTATCTTCACGACAAGGACGCGATCGACATTCAGGACGGCCTGAAACGATCCTCAAAGCATATCGACACATCCTTGAACTTGATTGCCGGACGCCTCGGCCTCGACCACGATCAAGTGTTTTTCGGCCGTTTCGGCGTTCCAGTGATGGTCCGATATATGGATAAGAAGAACGGCGGCCTAGACGCGAAAGAACGCGACAAACTGCTATTCTGGTTCGCGCAAGCTGGGATGTGGGGCCGCTTCTCGGGCTCAACCGAAACGGTCATCGACCAGGATCTGGCCGCATTAGAGGGGCCTAATGGCGGCCTCGACGCGCTTATAGAACAGCTGCGCCTCTGGCATGGAGGCCTAAGAGTTGAACCGGGTCATTTCACTGGCTGGAGCCTCGGTGCTCGATTCTACCCCGTTGTCAACGCCGGAGTAAAATCCAGCCACAGGGCGGCGCAAAAACCGGCCACTTTGGGTTTGGGCGTAACGCGCGGCACGAGGCGGCGGCCAGTCAGCCGCG
>Ga0307955_1000785_pt1 | contig 15761 bp, 12 predicted proteins | sample OrgLakmetagen439_FD_201819 | JGI IMG/M metagenome (GOLD analysis project Ga0307955, IMG submission 201819) | Saline water microbial communities from Organic Lake, Antarctica - #439 | ecosystem: Environmental > Aquatic > Non-marine Saline and Alkaline > Saline | place: Antarctica: Organic Lake...
TCGAATATCGCTTCAACAGGCGCTACGATCTCGCAGCCATGATCCCCCGCCTGACCTGGGCCAGCGTCCGAACACCGCCCATGCCCTACCGCCTGCTGAAATTGGCTGAGGTTCATGCGTAATCAGGTAAGAATTTGCAGCTTCCTGGTTAATGTATGGCTCGTCCGGGAACATCGCGCGGAAACGCTCGACGAAATCGTTGGACGCAGGCGTGTCGATCTCCTCGATATAGTTCGTGGTCACGTGCATCTGCGCGAGGCTCGGCGGCGTGAAGCGCTTGTGCTCGTACCCCTGTCCAACGTTAACCGAGGACGCCATCGGCAGGTCCACATTCGCTGAATTGGCCTGTTCATAATAGGAGGCCTGCGCCGCACCCACGAGAAGCGTGACGACGAAATCGGCGTCGCTTCCCTGGATGTTCTGGATTGTTTGCGAGAATTGCGAAACGCCCAGCGGAATGAACTCCTCTCCGACCATGGTACCGCCTTGTTCATCGACGATCTCGCGGACCCATTCGGCCGAGATCTGGCCGAAGTTGTAATCCGCCGCCAGCGTGTAGACGTTCGGTCCGTATTCTTCCATCATCCATGGGATGAGGGTGGAGAACTGTTGTTCCGGTACTGCGCCAGTGACGATCATGTTAGCGTCGCACACCCCACCCTCGTACTGATTGTTGTAGAAGGCAAGCCCGTCAAACTGGTTGACGATCGGGCGGTACGCCTCCCGCGAGGCTGATGAGAAACCGGCGAAGACCACGTCCACCTGGTCCTGCTGCAGCACGCGACGCATAAACTCCTGGTACCGCCGATTATCCGACTGGGTGTCGTAGATCACCAGTTCGATCGGTCGTCCATCAATGCCACCAGCATCGTTGATTTCCTTCGTGGCCAGTTCGATCGCATGAACTTTGACATTGGTCGCGGCGGCGAAATCGCCTGACTGGTCTTCCAGAACGCCGATCTTGATCGGGCCCTCCTGCGCCAGTGCGGGCAGTCCCGCAATGCAGGTACCTGCCAGCATCGCTGCCATAAGGTGACGATTTGGGTTCTTTTTCATTGTCTTAGTCTCCTGTTGGTGCATCGTTTCTTTGCAGTGTCGTCGGCTTTGATCTGCGGGCGCCGACTGCCCCCTTGTGCACGCGCATCGCGAGCCAAGTATTCACGCGCCAATTCTTCGATGGGCATGCGCCGGTTCATCGCGTCAACGCGTAACCTTTCGTACGCTGCGTCCTGGTCGAGGCCCTCGGCCACCATCAGCGTCAGCACTGCCGCCATGACCTCGCGCCGCCCGGCCAGGCGCTGGCGCAGGACGGCCATTTCTCGTGCGATCTTCCGGCGTTTCTCGTGCTCGTTCACCGCGAGCAGAAGCGCTGTGAAGACGCCCGAGCTTCGAACCGGTTTCAGAATATGACTGATGCAGCCTTGTCGTACCACGCGCGTAAGCTGGCTGGGTGTTTCGATTCCGATAAGGGCTATACAAGGGACGTCAGGCAGCGCATCGGGCTCAGCCAGCATCTCGAGATTGACATCGGCGTCCAGCAGGACGACGTCGCAGCGTTGAAGCGCCGTCGGCACGCCAGCGTCATGCGGATCAAGTAGCTGCACGTCCAAGCCAAGCTTTCCAAGCACGGAAGCGAGTACAAAGCGGTTGCTATCGTTCCCAAGTACGACCAGCGCCCGCATACCGCGGAAATTGGTCTTGACAGCGGCCTTCACGAGACGCTCCGCAGGTGATCGGGGCCAAGGCGGCCATCTTTCTGCTTTGCGCTCGCCCATACCAGATAGGGATCGGGCCGCACCGGGCTACTTTCTTCGCGGAGGATTTCAAACGTCCCATCCGCAGTGGACTTCCCTATGCGGGGACGCATGCTGCAATGAAGGTTGTCAGGATCAACCGTCACAAGCCCCTGTGGCGCAGCAAAACGCAGACCGCGCGCCGCTGCGCGTACTTCGGACAGGCAAGTTGATCCTGCATTTGCCACCGCCATGGCCAGAAGGTGCACCGCGATGTAGGCCGCCTCGCCATCGGCAGAGGCGCGTCCCAGATGCCTGTGCCGGCCGTCCCACTGCGCTGTAAATCGAGCGTTTTCAGGCGAATCGATGGTCGAGAAATAGACCGAGGATGACAAGTGCCCGGCCGCGGCATCGCCGATCAGCGGCAACTCCGCCTCGGAAAGGCTGCAGCTCGCCACCGGAAGTTGGTTGGGTTGATCCAATCCCGAAGCAATAGCCTCCGCGCGCAACAGCCGGAGGAATTCATAGCAGGACTCGCCTATTAAAGTGTTGAACACGAAATCAGGACGATCCTGCACGATCTGCGCAACCAGTGCACCCAGATCAGTCTCTCCGACCGGGAAATACCGCTCGCCCAGGATGGTTCCGCCCGTTTCCATCAACGACTCTCGCAGTATCCGGTTGTTCTCCCACGCCCAAACGTAGTTGGATCCAACGAACCAGCCGCGATTGCCGTGATTGTCCAGCAAATGCCGCGCCAGTGGAATGACATGTTGGTTCGGTGCCGCGCCCGTGTAGATCACATTGTCGCTGGTCTCGAACCCTTCGTAATGGGACGGATACCAAAGTAGCGCATCGTGTTTCTCGAAAAGCGGAAGTACCTCCTTGCGACTTGACGAGGTGTAGCACCCCAGTACCTGCGTGATCCCCGAACTCGTCAGGAGTTCCTGAACCGCATCTGCATAAGCGGCAGTCACACCACCGGGATCAACGAGTCTCGGTAGCAAGCTGACCCTGGCTTCTGGATCGGCGTTGACCTCTGCAATTGCCAGTTCAGCCCCGGCGCAGATTGCCTGGCCAATCGCGCCATAGGAGCCCGACGTAGACACCACAATACCGATCTCGATCGTTGCTTTCATCACTGATTTCCAACACAAAAAGCCCCAAGGCGACGTTCGTGTCGCCCAAGGGCTCTCTTGCCACGCGCTTGAAGCGCTGATGTCCGCGATTGACTCTATGAAGCCGCACTGTTGAGGCCTGCTATATAGCACCACCTGAGAGACAGTGTTGTCAACCTTTAAGCTCCGTTTTGGAGCGCCGGTCAACAGTTGACACATCACCGATGCCTGTTCGCCTGATATTTAGGCTCTGTGTAAAATGATCGCTCTATCTACGGCCTTAGGGGGCCGCGTCCAGTGGAAGGCGTATTTCCCCTCTTTGGCGTGCTGCTCTGCGGTGCCAAAGCGCTCATAGAACCGTGTGTAAGAATCCGGTTGGAACTGGGTCACTTTTCCATCGCTCGGGATTCAGACTTAAAGGCGGATATAATAAAATCAATGACTTGCGACCTAGAGAACGTTCGACGTCAGGCCCATCCGCTCCGCCACTTGCCCTTGAGAAACTGTTCTCCCAATCCGGCTGTGGCCGGATTTTTCCGTTGTTTTCGAGGGTTATGCGAGGTGGGCTGAACACCGCCTTAGCTGCCTGAGGGCCTGAAAGCGTTCTCTGCTGGCTGTATTCTCCGAAGCTGTTGACTGCGCCGATTTGGTGTTCAGGTTGTAACCGCCTGAAACTGCTATCATTTCGCGATGCTGCGGCTCAACACTTCGATGCCAGTGGCGTTCGTGAGATGGAACATAAATCGAACTATCACTATCAAAACAGCTCGGCACTGCCGTCATCAAGAATACGGACTGCTGATCCGACGCGAGTATAGACCGTTGATCCGGATGCAAATCTACTCCGAAGCCCCTGAGCGTGCTCGAAGTTAAGCAACGTGAAAGCAGCTGACTCCCCGGAACCATCGGCTGATAGGCCCGCCCCGATCATGATCCCGCCAATGTCTGACAGAACATAGCGGTCATGGAAGTCTTCACCGCCTTGCCTCGCTGACCAAGAGTAAAGCTCTATGCGATAGCCAGGCGGCAGCAAGCCTCCTACACGAGCCGATCCGTCTCGAGCAAGAACCTCGGGTGATGGCCGACTATCGTGGTCACGGAAATGTACCCTGATGGCTTTGGTTTGCCCCGGATCGACGGCAAGCCTAGCAAGCAAAGAGATTAACGTGGCAAGATAGTTACCCTTCGTCGGCCGGAGGTCGAAATATGGATCGACGATGTCGACCTCCTTGGACACCGCAGTAATTGTATGCAGGGCATCGGCAATCTGGTCTGCAGTCCTAGTCACGTCACAACTGGTCGTAGCTCCAAACAACGCGTGCGCATCAGAGCAATCGTCTGGCTCCATCGCTTCAGCGCAAGCTGCCTTTCCGGCGTCACAGATGATCGCCTTGAATTGTCGAGCTGCGTGCTCGCGCAATGCGTTGTCGATCCAGGCCGCGTCATGATCATACGTGCGGTTGAAGTCGACGACCTTGTGCTTGGAGTTGCGCAGCCGTTCGACAATATCAGTCATTCGAACATCTGACACGCCAGCCTCTTTTGCGGCTTCGATGACCTTCTTCTCCCATTTGGTTGGGAGGCGTGAAATCAGCCGACCCTTGTCAGCGCCGAAGCGGTCGATCAGGTCCTTGAAGGTTCGCCAGTCCGCGCCGATGGCTGCAGGCTCTACCGCGTACTCTGAGAGCATCAGAACAGTTCCTCGGCCCGTTCCGCGAAGAAGCCGTGCGGCCATCGATCTACGAAATCGCCATCTGGGCTCACGCGGAGTGGCTGGAAACGGACCCCCTCAGCAGAGTTCTCCACATAGACGACGGACAAATCGTCGGCGGTCAGGCCGACAACTCCTGGCGGAAGTTCGTTCTCTGTCTGCTCCCTTACGCGACGCAGCAAACGAAGCATGATGTGTTCGCTATGCGTTTCAACCAAAAGGCTGCGCTCGGGGCCGACAGCCGGCTGTGGCCCTTTTGTCGCTTCGATGAAAAGATCTCCAAGTCCGACCTGGATGGCCGGGTGAATATGAAGCTCGGGCTGCTCTATGGCGATCAGGCCGTCAGGATCCATCAGGCACGCTACAACCACAGGTACCATCTGAGAAATGCCGACGCCGACGTCGCTGGGCGCAACCAGAACGCCCTTGTTCAGATCGAGCAACCTGAACTCTCTCACGGTCTTCAGCGAGGCATAAAGCTCCTGCAGATCGCCAAGGTCGTCTTCATCGATGCCGCGCTGGAACAGTTGGTGGAACCGGCTGGAATTGGGGACTTGCTTGAAAACAGTCTGCTGCAGCTGGTAGCCAGTCCTCAGCTTTAGATCGGATGAGAGCCAGTCATTCACGCTCTCAAGCAGGTGCTCCGTAGTCTGGTTGTGAAGCACGTCCCAGGCAGCAAGGCCCTGTGCCCAGCGGGACTCGTCAGGCGAAAGGCGTGGACGGTAGCCGCGACTGGGGATCTCGCGCAGCGGCCCGATGTAGGTCAGCGACTTGAGGTAGTCACGCAGGATGCGGACCGGGCCTAGAACCATCTCGTCGAGAAGCGCATTCAGGCCAGCCCGGCGATATGTCTCCAGGTCCAATTCGTCGGCGGCGCGCAGTTCATCGCTGTCGGACAGCCTCGGAACGGACACGCCGCGGGCATAGCGCATCCGGATCAGGTTCTTGTCGATCTCGACCAGGTCTAGCGCGAGCGGACGGTCAAGATCGGGCAGTGCACCGAATTCGGTATCGACTTTGACCCGAAACCGCACGCGTTCGTTGACTTGCGCATCCGCTACGATCTGACGGGAGAGTTCATAGAGCTCGTTGCCAAGAGGCGTGTTAAACGGGTCTCCCTTCTCGGCCTCTGGGTCATATCCAAAGGCGGTCGGCAAACCTTCATCCCAGTCATCCGGTTCGTCATCCGGATCGACCAGCTTTTCCAGCATCGGGTGCTGCCAGTTGATATCGATCAGCTCGGCCTGGCCTTCCTGAGGCGGGGAGCGCAGCGCGGCGAGTTCGTAGCCATTGAGGTCAACCGACAGCTTGGCGACATAGGGGCCTTGGATCAGGTCGCTCCAGGCCACTTCGATGCCGATGCCCACCTGCTGCACGACGGCGAAGGTTTTCAGCTCAGTGTTTTCGCCTGCGATGTATTGCAATGGCAGGTTGGTGAACTGCGGGTCTTGCAGGTTGCCACCGGAATTGAGCGGCAGTCGGTCGCTGCCCTGATCGTTCCCGATATCGAGTTGAACCTTGATGTGGATGGACCGACCGGTCTCATGCCCATGGACGAGGTTGGCGAAACCACCAAGGTCAGTAAGGCCACCGGCTATCGTCTGGTCCGGGTCAGGGTTGTTCCGTTCGATCACCTCGCGCAAGTAGTGCAGCGCTTGCAGGATCGTGCTCTTGCCCGCGCTGTTCGGGCCGAAGAGCAGTGTAATAGGCTTCAGGTCGATCCTTTGGCGGGTGCCGATCCCTTTGAAGTTCTCGATTTCGATTCGCGTCAAGCGCATTTTGGCACCTCAAAGCTCGCCGCGGAAAGCGCGGTGTGCGAGAGAAGCGAACAAGTCTTGCGAATTTCTCAGGCTAGCTACGAGCCGTTGACGTGTCGCATTATGTTTTTCAACAAAATCGACGAACTCGCGCTGCATATTGTCTCCTGGAATATGAATGGGGAGCGCGCCCAAGCGGGACATATCGATTCTCTTGGTGCCATGAGCAGCTGTATCAACTTCACTGAGAATTTTTTCTTGGAGGGATTTAAGGCACCAAAACCCAAAAACCGGGTCAATTTCTTCATCAAAATTAACAGCCTTCATGTCCTGATTAATAGCTACCTCTCGCTTGGTGAGAGCAACCGGCACAGTGTGTACAAGGATCATACCACGAACAACAATGAGCGGCATGTTCGCGGGCACTCGTTTGAGATTCGTTTCTGCGAACGCAAGGTCAGAAACATGATCTTCAGCATCAAAGATCAAGTCGACTTTCATATCCTTGGGAGAAACCCAAGGGAAAATGCCATCCCAATATTGCGGCTTCTGCTTGCTCGGCGTTGCGCCCGAAATGAAACGCGCGCACTCAGACAACTGTTTCTGAGGCAAAGACTGTGGATTTTGAACGGGGTCACCAAACCAGTCTAAAAAGGTTGATCTGATTAGACCATCGCTAAGCATCAGTAATCGTGTGTACTTTTTTCGTATAGCATCAGCCTTGTCCAGTATTGAGGCAATGTGTCGTTGTTCTCTGATGCTAGGCAGGGGCAAAGAGAGGTCAGCAACGTCACGAGGATAAAGGTGGATGCCCTTCACACGGCTCCTTATCTGAAAACGTGTCTGAGGGGTTTGAAACCAATACCAAAGATAAAACTGATCCAGCGCCTTGGTAGAAGAGCGTGCCAATAGCCATTCACCCGTGGCAATTGCTCCTTCTACATCTGAAGATGCCTTTACCATCTTGCTGCCCACATAATTTGAATTGTGAGCGGCGTTTAAGATCAAGACATCGTCTCTCTTGACGGTTTTTTTTGAGTATTTTTCCGCAAAACCATGGTCAACGAAAGAGTCGAACTCGCCTCGAAACTCACCCAGTTCGTTGATGTCCCTTATTTTCAGGACTGGATGACCAGATGACCTTTTTTCAGCTTTCGATGGCGTCTTGCCGTTAAAGACGGCAGCCACTTCTCGAAGAGGAACCGAATCTATCATTTCAGCATCTCCTCGAGCGCGGCGAAGTCCACACCAATTTCATCTTTTAGAGCCTTCATCTGCTCGATTATCAACTGCGGCGGATCATAGGTCTCCACAGCCAAAATCTTCTCTTTGTAGCGGCTTAGGGACAAGTCATAGCCCGCTACTTTGAGCTCTGCTGCGGGAACGAAAAATGCCTTCGAGGTCCGGTCAGTATCCTCCGCTGGATCGCGTGAACGCCAGCGGGATAGGCAATCTGGCAGATCGTTCTCCACCACTTTCTCACGTTTATCGTCAAGCGAGAGGCCATCTGCTTCGACGTCGTAGAAAAAGACATTGTCGGTACGCCCGCCCTTGGTGAACACGAGAATAGCTGTGGATACGCCCGCATAGGGTTTGAATACACCACTTGGCAGAGAGATCACGGCCTCTAGCTGGTTTTCGTCGAGCAATAGCTCGCGCAATTGCCTATGCGCGCCGGAAGAGCCGAACAGTACGCCATCGGGCACGATAGTCGCCGACCGGCCACCGGTGTTGAGCATGCGCAGGATCAGCGCGAGGAAGAGAAGCTCGGTCTTCTTCGTCTTGACCTGACGCAGGAGGCCGGAGTGCACATCCTCGAAATCCAGGCTGCCCTTGAAGGGCGGGTTGGCCAGGATGACATCGAAGCCATCGCTTGCCTGTTTCGGGAACTTGTCCGTGAAGCCGGTGCTGAGCGTATCCTGATAGTGAATGTCCGGGTCGTCCACCCCGTGCAGCATCAAGTTCATCGCCGCGATGCGCAGCATGGTCGCGTCGAAGTCGAAGCCGTGGAACATGTTGCTGCGGATATGCGCGCGGTCCTCGTCACTGAGCTTGTCGCCGATGTAGATTTTCTCGACATTGCCGGTGTCTGGATCGGTCTCTTCGATCACCGCTTCGTGCGAGGTGTAGGTTTCGAGCAGGTACTCCATCACGCTAACAAGGAAGCCGCCGGTGCCGCAGGACGGATCGCCGACGACATCTGTCGGCTTGGGCTCGAGCAGATCAACCATCAGCCTGATGATGTGTCGCGGCGTTCGGAACTGACCGTTGATGCCAGCTGTCGTCAGCTTGCTGAGCAGGTACTCGTAGAGATCGCCCTTGGTGTCGCCCTCGGTCAGCGGCAGTTCGTGGATCATGTTGACCGCCTTCACCAAAAGCCCCGGCTTTTGGATCATAAGCTGCGCGTCCTTCATGAACTCGGCAAAGGCCGTGCCGCTGGCGACGGTGCTCCGGAAATGCGGGAAGACTTGGTCGCGCACGAGGGGCAGCATCTGGTCGGATCCCAGGTGCCGGAACTGGGACCAGCGCAGGTGCTGCTCGTCCTCCTTGAAGCGGCGCGTGAACGGCTTGCCCGTCCGGTTCTCGCGGTTCTCGTCCCGCGCCTCGTTGATGTCGAGAAGGCGCGCGTACATCAGGAACGTGATCTGCTCGATCACCGTCAGCGGGTTGGTGATCCCGCCCTGCCAGAATTCCGTCCAGAGCGCGTCGACGCGCCGCTTGAGATCACCCGTGATCATTATTGTTTCCTCTCGTTCGGGTTTTCGTCTTGGCGCTCTTCGGCCTCGGAGCCAAAGGAGCGCACGATGTTGATAAGATCGGCAATGTCTGCCTCGTCCTGGAACACGCCATCCGGACCGTCGGCATCGACTACTGTGAACGGATCGTCGTAGAGCCGCTCGACCTCGATCGTGCCGTACCGCGCGATGTGGTTCTGCAGCAGCGCGAGAAAGCGTGTCTGCTTTGCGCTCAGCTTTGGGTGCTTCTGGACAAAAGTGGTGAACTTTTTCCGCACCGCCTCGGAGTCCATCCCAACGATCATGCGGATGGCGAGATATAGCGGACCGGCGGTCTCGCTAAAGAACTCCTCAAGGTGCTCTCGGCGCACATCCGGATGCTGGGTAAGGATGAGGGACACGAGCGAGTCGATTTCTCGGTCGGACACGGCTTCACCGGCACGGACCTTTTTCAAGACCGGGTTGGTCTCGAAGTGCTTCTTGAGCTCCGCCTCGACGATCTGCTGATAGGCCTTCATGTCGACGGATTTCAGGGTCGCAGAACGACGTGCCAGATGCATCTGGCCGGCATCCTCGGTGATATCGACGACTTTTGGAGGAACGCCCTGCGAGCCACCCTTCGCACGGTGATGCATAATCTCGCGAAGCTGGAGACGTGCGTCCTCCAGATCAGCGACCGTTACATTCTTCCAGAACGCATCCGTCTTCACGCGCTTGATGACTTCCGCCTTCTCGCGCACCGGGTTCAGGTGCATCTGAAGGGATGCCAGGCGGTCAAGGAGCTCGATCTTCAGGTCGGCAATCTCTCCCGAGCCACGCAACACCGCGATCTGCATGCGTGCAACGAGAAGATCGAGCGAAAGAGCGTCGCTGAAGCCACGGATGTTCCGCCACTGCATCAGCGGTGCGATCTCCTGGTGTAGTCTGGCCACGGTCGCCGGGGCGAATGCCTTCAAAACCTCGGGGCGTGACAGCGCGCGCTTCTCCTTCCACTTCTCTCGAACCGCGATCGACTCCTCCGGCAGGGCATTGATGTCTTGCGCGACAAGTCCGATGGCGGCGTCGAAGGCCGCGATCTCGCTCTTCTGAAGCGCGACATCGGCAACGTTCAGCCGCGCCTCGAAGACCAACTGGGCAAGCGGCTTGCTCTGCGTGGGTTCGGCGGGTCGATAGCCCATCTCGAAGCGGGCAAAGTTGCCCCAATGGTCGAAGATGCGAAACACGCTCTTGTTCTGGCCTGGTCCGAACAGGTCTGGACAGAGACGCGTACCGCGGCCGATCATTTGCCAGAACTTAACTGGCGATTTGACTGGCCTCGCGAAAACAAGGTTCACGATTTCGGGTATGTCGATCCCGGTGTCGAGCATGTCGACCGAGATCGCGATGGTCAGAGCGTTGTTTGTGCCTTCGCCCTTGAAGTCGTCGATCAGTTGCTCTGCTCGGGGGTCGTAGTTGTCAATCACTTGGCAGAATTTGCCGGCGTACTGCGGATACATTTCGTCGAAGATCTGGCGCATCAGCATCGCATGTTGGTGGTTGCGCGCGAATATGATGGTCTTTCCAAGAATCTGCCCCGTTGCATCCTTGATCCCGTTTTCCATAAGGTTTCTCAGGATCGTGCGGTTTGTATCCTTATTGTAGATGACCTTGTCGATCTGCTCCGAAGAGAAGTCGTACTGTGCCGGGTCTTCTCCCTGATCTTCTAATTCCTGAATCTGCTGAGGAGAAAGGCCGTCGAGGGTGATGCCGTCGCGGAGAAACTGGGTCGTGTGCTCATAGACCTCGAAGGGGGTCAGGTAGCCTGCCTGTACCGCCTGTTCGAGGTCATAATTCGACGTCGGAAGCTGTCCCTCGCATCCAAAGAGACGGAAGGTATTGCGAGTGACGAAGTCGACCGGGGTCGCGGTAAGCCCGACCTGATGACAATCGAAATAGTGAAAGATGTCTCCGTAGACGTTGTAGATGCTCCGATGGGACTCGTCAGCGATGATGAGGTCGAAAAAGCCGGGGTCGAACGACTGAAAGACCTTTTGCATCGCGGGATAGGTCGCGAGGAAGACGCGCTCATTGGCATTCGTCTTGACGCGCGAAGTGATGATCCGGGTGGGCTCGGAAAGGAAATCGTTGAAGGCGTTCTTGGCCTGCTTTCGAAGTTCCTTCCTGTCACAGAGGAACAAGACCCGCTTGACCCAACCGGCCCTTATCAAAAGGTCAGTTAGAGCGATCGCAACACGTGTTTTGCCTGTACCCGTAGCTTGCACCACCAATGCCCGACGGTGCTTCTGGGAGAACCGCTCCGAAACCCGCTTGATCGCTTCGAGCTGATATAGGCGATCAACGATCTGTTCGCTGATCTCGACTGTGTCGAGGGGCTTCTTTTGATGGCGTTGATAGTTGGCAAGATGCTGAAGGCTGTCTTTCGAGTAGAAGCCGTAGAGCTTCCGTGGTGGGAAGTCCTGGGCATCGTCCCAAATCCAGATGTCGAAGCCATTTGTGTAGAAGATGACCGGGCGGTGACCAAACCTCTTGTGGAGGCTATCTGCGTAAAGCTTTGCCTGGTGACGACCGAGTTCCGCATCGACAGAGGTCTTTTTCGCCTCGATAACGGCAAGCGGATTCCCATTGTCATCCCAAAGCACGTAGTCGGCGTAACCAGTGCCTGTGGTCGTGGGTTGGCCGTCGACCTCAACTTCCTTGCCGACCTGTGTCGTGTTCTTGACGCCCTCAGCGACATCCCAGCCGACGCTCGCCAACATGCTGTCGATGAGGCGCGCTCGGGTCTCTGCTTCGCTGAACTGAAGCTCATCGGCCGCCGCCTGTGCCGAGTTCGCCAGCTGTTTGAGTTCAGCCGCTTCCTTCTCGGCAGTGGACGCCTTCGAGCGGGCCTTTTCAAGGTCCGAAAGCAACGCATCCATCTGGGCCTCTTGGGCCGCGAGTTTCTCGAGAATTTGACGCCGTTCCCGTTCCTCGACCATGCCGGGCGTGGTCGGCTGCTCGAAGGAAGGTAATTGGTCCACTTTTGCCTCGCCGTATCGGACACACATCCAGCGGGCGAGATCGTGTGCTTCCTTGAGGAGCCAGAGCGCGTGTTGAGGTCGGACGGGGTCACCGTGCGCAGCTTTGTTCCCGTGCATGCGCAGAGCGTGAAGTTTGTCGAGCACAACCTTCGGCGTGATCGCGATGAACGCGTCATTCTTCAAGAGATCGACGAACGTCGGCTGATCCGGTTTTGGGAGCCGAAGCGCCCGATAGATATCCTTCGTCAGGTTTTCTGCAAAAAGGCGAAGCTTGACGAGCGCGCTTGCCGGATCTGCGTGCGCATACGACTCCGCAAACCCGCCAAGGCCTGCGAGTTCGGGCCACCCATCGCGAAGGATCTCGAAATTGAGCGACTTCATGCCATCGCCTCCCCAAGCGCGGCATCGAAGTCAGCGCGATTGGCAACTACGACCGGGATTTCATGCGGGTTGTCCAGCTTGTCGGCGACATCCAGACGGAGGCGCTTCAAGAAATAATAAAGCAGCGCCTTGCGAACCATTACCTCAGCGCGCCCATTCGTCATCTCATAGTCCTGAGCGATAATCGACTGCTGGCTCTCGCTCAAAGCTGGGTTTGGCGCGAGAGCGACTGCAAAGCGATCATTCCAAAGCGCATCACCTTTCGCAGAAGCGCCTGGAAGTCCATGCTTTCGGGTTTTCATGCATCGCGACAGGATGAAGTCCTTAAACTTTTTGTCGACGTGGCAGAATGCACGTATGTGCCAACGCAGTCCGTCATTGCCCAGAGCGTGGGGTGTAATCCGTCTCCACTCTGGGGCAGGTTTTGTTGCGCTCATCGACTGATAGAAGACTTCTATAGACTGGTCGTCCCGAACGGCCCTAAGGATGTCTCGGAGGACGTCGGCGTCCACGCGCCTATGCGGTATGGGCAAAGCATCATGTTCGGGTGCGCATGCAAGCCATGCCTCGGTTGCGCCAGCTGCTGCTCCGTTCGCTTCGCGCAAATGAGTGAGGTACGTGGATGCACTGGGCTGCATGAAAACGGGTTTGAACTCGTCAGCAGCTCTATAGCGCTTGGCACTCTTGTCGTAGATCAGGTTCCCAGGCGCCTTTTCCTCGTAGAGCGTCAGATCCTTTGAGGCTTGTGGCACGGATACGCCGAATTGGTCGACGATATCCGCGCGGTTGATCCCACCTTCCCAAAAGAGGCGGAACTCAATGAACTCCAACCGTTTTTCGACACCCCAGCGCATGGTAGGTCCTCGTTTAGCGGGCAGGATAGGAACGTTATCCCGAATCATTTGATGATGGGTATATAAACTATACGCATCTGGGTGATCAACCCCTCCACGCTAAGCTCTGATTGAATAGGGTCACACCATCGCGCTTGAAGAGAGTTGGTGCTGCTGCTCGGTCCACCCTGAAGGAAATGGCTTCAGGACCCTCTCCAAAGTCATCTCCTGCCCCTGCTTCCCGTCCAAGATCGCCTCGACGATGTCGGGCGCGAGTTGGGTGAGGCGCAGGACGCGGGTCATGTAGGAGGGGGCGATGCTTTCGCGCTCGGCCAGTTCGGCGATGGTCGCGAACTCCCCCGACTCGAGCATCCGCTTCCAGCGAAACGCGCGGGCCAGCGCCTTAACCAAAGTGTTGTCCATCCCGCGTTGGCCAGATGCTCCGTCCGGCAGCTGCATTTCCTTGCGGCCACCCCGTTTCACGAGGCGGAACGGGATGTGCACTGTCACCGTTTCGGGCACTGACTTCGCGCGGGTCATGCCGCTGCTCCGAAATCAGTCATCATTTCGCGCGCCAGCCCGGTCAGACCGTCCATCCGGAGCCGGACGTTCAAGCCATCGATGTCGATGTCGACCCGCTCGACCAGCAGTGTCGCGATGCGCGCCTGCTCAGCCGGGAAGAGTTCATCCCAGAGCGGATCAAGCCGGGTCAGTGCGTCACGGGCGTCGGCTTCGATTATTTCGCTGTCATGCGAGCGGGCCGCTTTCCATGTACCCGCCACAATCTCAGGCTGGCGGAACACGGCGCGGAGCTGGTCGATGACGGCGGTTTCGATTTCGCCCGCCGGAACACGGCCAACCGGACACGACCCCGCGCCGTGCTTCAAGACCGTCTGGCTGACATAGTACCGATAGAGCTTGCCGCCCTTGCGCGTGTGGGTCGGCGAGAACGCGGCGCCATCGGGCCCGAACAGTAGCCCCTTCAGCAGCGCGGGCGTGTCGGCGCGGGTACGGGCTGCACGCTTGCGGGGGCTTTCAGTCAGGATGGCGTGGACCTTGTCCCAGACCGCGCGGTCGATGATGGCGTCGTGCTCGCCGGGATAGCTGCTCCCCTTGTGGACCGCCTCGCCGATATAGGCGCGGTTGTTCAGCAGGCGATACAGGTACTTCTTGTCGATCCGATTGCCACGGCTGGTCTGGATACCACGCGACGCCAGCTCCCGCGCCAGTTCCGTCCCCGAGCCGATTTCGATGAACCGGTCGAAGATCCAGCGGATGTTGGCAGCATCGGCGTCCTTGACGACCAGCTTTCGGTCCTTCACCTCGTAGCCCAGCGGGGGCACGCCGCCCATCCACATACCTTTGCGGCGCGAGGCAGCGATCTTGTCCCTGATCCGTTCGCCCGTCACCTCACGCTCAAATTGGGCGAAGCTGAGCAGGATGTTCAGCGTCAGTCGACCCATAGACGTGGTGGTGTTGAACGATTGGGTGACGGATACGAAGGTGACCCCGTTGCGGTCAAAGATCTCGACCAGCTTGGAGAAATCCATCAGCGAGCGCGACAGCCGGTCGATCTTGTAGACGACGACCACGTCGACCAAGCCATCCTCGACATCGGCCAGCAGACGTTTCAGGCCGGGGCGTTCCAACGTGCCGCCGGAGATGCCACCGTCATCATATTGATCGCGGACCAGCACCCAGCCCTCGGAGCGCTGGCTGGCAATGTAGGCCTCGCAAGCCTCGCGCTGGGCATGGAGGCTGTTGAATTCTTGCTCGAGGCCTTCCTCGGAGGATTTCCGGGTGTAAACCGCGCAGCGCAGTTTCCTGACTATGGGTTTGGTCATGCGCCCCTCCGGTGGTTTTTCAGGCCAAAGAACACCCAGCCGTTCCAGCGCGTGCCGGTGATCGCACGGGCAATGGCCGACAGCGATTTGTAAGGGCGGCCCTGCCAGTCGAAGCCGTCAGAAGTGACGGTGACGAGATGTTCGACGCCCTGCCATTCACGGATCAGCCGAGTGCCCACGATGGGTTTCAGATCGGCGCGGATGCGGCTCTTCTTGCGGTCGCCACCGTCTAGCTGGTCGCCGAGGGTTTCCAGTCGCCGGATCGTGTCCGGCTTCAGGCCGCCATAAGCCAGTTCCTGGATGCGGTACGCGAGGCGGCTCTCGAGGTAGCGGCGATTGAACGGCGGCGGTTCGCTGTCGAACAATTCGCGCCATTGCCGTTTGAGGTCGGGCGTCGAGGTGGTCTTGAGCGCGGACAGGCGGGCGGGAATGGGATCTTGTTTGGTCATGCGTTGCTCCGTTGAGTTGGAGTTGCATGACGCCATTCGTCGGCCGGATAGTGTAGGCATCGACGCAGCACTTGTTGCGGAGCGCGACACGCAGCGCCCGCGCGACTATCTCGGCGCCAGCCGCATCGGCGAGCCCTGCGCGCGCCGCCTCGTCTATGAATTCACCAGGACACCGGTCGATCC
>Ga0307955_1000815_pt1 | contig 15405 bp, 3 predicted proteins | sample OrgLakmetagen439_FD_201819 | JGI IMG/M metagenome (GOLD analysis project Ga0307955, IMG submission 201819) | Saline water microbial communities from Organic Lake, Antarctica - #439 | ecosystem: Environmental > Aquatic > Non-marine Saline and Alkaline > Saline | place: Antarctica: Organic Lake...
AAGCGACCTCCGCTCCCATATACCATATATATGGGACCCCCCCCCTACGGGGGGAGGGGGACCTACAAAAATCCGACGGAGGTCGCATCCCTAACGGGTTTGCGTCCCTCACGGGGCAAACCCGTTTGGGATGCGCTAGGAATTCGCCCCCCCCCCCCCCCTACGGGGGGAGGGTCGCGATCGCGAATTACGACTGAGCGCTGCCCTAACGGGTCCTGCCCTCCTTCCTCCCCCCGTAGGGGGGAGGAAGGAGGGCAGGAGACCCGTGAGGGGGACCTACGGACCCGTGAGGGCGCCTAATGTATTAGGCGTAATCCGCCCCAATTACGAGCGCCTCCCCCGCCAGGGGCGGGGGAGGCGTCCTCCGCTCCCATATATATGGGACCCGTCCCGCCAGGGGCGGGGGGGACCTAAATAAAATTATATATAATTTTATTAGATAAAAAGTTATTAAAAAGGGAGCGGCTGTGCTCCCCCCCCCTCGGGGGACGGTCCCCCCCCTTCGGGGGAGAGGGCGCCCGCCCGGGCTTCGCAGAAAAAGTCGAATCGTCCGTCCGCCCGTGCTAAGCTCGGGTGGGGCCGCAGGGGGATCGTTTTAGATATCTTCGATATCCCCCTATATTGAAAAAGGGGGGATATTATTCGACTTTTATATATATATAATTATATATATTTTAATTATATATAAAGTGTTCAACATATAATAGAAATTCAATATCAAGTTTTTCTATTGTAGATTTATTAAAATTATAAAAGAATAATAAATAACAGAGGGTTGCTTAGAACCTATAGGGCTAAGCGCTTATATAAATGCATTTTTGATACTATTTAGTATAATCATTTTTATAGTGCAAAATAAGATAAGAAAGTTATTTTTAAGAGTAAGCTGATGTGCCAAAACCTTGCCTCCAACCCTATATATATAGGGTTGGCCCCGTGAGGGTTGCGTAGCACTGCTCTCCCCCCGTAGGGGGGTCGAGGGAGCTTAACACCCCCCAATTAGAGGGATACTTTGTTTATAAGAACTCCCGTGGGTACTGCCGCACTCATCTTAAGAACAAGTTAGGGCTTCAAAAATCGATGGGTGGCGCACTAGGGTTAATCAAAAGCCCAGAGGTCGCTGAATTGGCTAAATGCTTAGGGCGGCCCCCTTATATCCGAGGGGGGCCGCCCTGAACAATACCGAGCGCCTCCCCCGCCCCTGGCGGGACGGGTTTGTGGAATTTGTCCTACGTACAAATTCCACAAATTAAGGCAGACCGTCGAAAAACCATATTATCTTTTTTTAGCATGGTGTGTAACCTTGAATGGGTACGTACCCAACTAAAGGGAAATAAAAAATGAATTTATGGCTAGTTAATTAGAAATTGGTACATTTTATATCTCTGAATGATTTGTAAGCATTTTTTTTATAAAGTACGTTTTTATTAAAGATGTGTAGTAAAAAACCCCCTATATACTGCACTCTCCAACTTAATCACATATTGCGTAGGAGCGCTCACACGCAAGTTTAATTTGTACCAAATCTTGAGTTCGAAGCTTAAACCATAAAGGTTATGTGCGAAGCTTAGGTTGAGGTAGCATAATTGTCCAGCACGGGCTTATAAATAACCGTGAGGGGGCCGTGCTGAGGATTTGGCCTAATATCTTAATAGCGGACCCCTCACGGGACCCGCCGGTACCGGCGGACGGAGTCTCGTCCGTCGGTTTTTTGTACGAGCGGACCCCTCACGGGGCGAGTCTTGTATGTCGGTTTTTTGTACGAGCGGACCCCTCACGGGACCCGCCGGTACCGGCGGACGGAGTCTTGTATGTCGGTTTTTTGTAGGTCACCCTCACGGGTCCCATATATATGGTATATGGGAGCGGAGGTCGCAGAAATTGCGTCCCTCCCCCCTACGGGGGGTCCCCGTGAGGGGGGGTAAGCGACTTGAGCGTAGGTCGCATCCCTCACGGGTTTGCCCCCCCCCCGTAGGGGGGAGGGACGCAAACCCGTCCCGCCAGGGGCGGGGGAGGCGACCTACCTGGACCGTCCCCCCTATATATAAGATATAAGATATAAGATATAAGATATAAGATATAAGGGGGGTACATACTATAGACGAAATCAGCCCCAATTAAGGTGCGTGCGCCGATTACGCAATATCCACCGTTCGGAGAGTGTTAATAGCTCCTGATCTACTAGGATTTGTTCCAGCTTATCATTCCACCCCTAAATTTATAAATTTATAAATTTATAGGGGTGGAATGTTAGTAGGATGCCCTGACGGGTTAACCCTCTTTAAAGAGGGTTAACCCCCCAGGGCATCCTACTGTGGGAGGTCCCGGACCGCAGGCAAATCATGCCCAGCGCCCTTAACACTATAGGTTAGTGGGGTTATCCGCCTCATGGGTAAGGTGCGCCCCTCACGGGTAAGCTCCTACCTACTAAACCACTTACTTTACAGGCGGACAGATTGAAAACAACGCACTTAAAACCAATTTTGAAAAGAGTGCGAACCTAAGGTCGAGATAACCTCTTTATAATTAAAGAGGTTATCTCGACCTTAGGTTCGCACTTCAGCCTTTACATTACCGATAATTATATATCAAGGAGAGAACAATGAGTTGGAAACAAACAGTTTATTATTCTCAAACAAGCTCAGTGGTTAATAAAAATCCACTAAAGGCTATAAAGCCTGATTCTGTCATAAAAGGTTTAAACACAAAGCGGCCCCGACCGGGCTTACCGAAGGTAGCACAGTTGCCGCTTTGGTATAAAGGTATGCAACCCCTTAATATTATTCAAATGCATTCTAATTTAGATGATAAAGATCTTTTCAAACATTCGGAAGAAAATCGTAAATCTTCTACAATATTGGGATCACCGCGTTTGGATCAAAAACGCGGTGATTGTTTTTTTAATCAATGTTTTGATAAAGGACGACTAAAAAATTTTGTGTTATGGTTTTTAAAAAATTATGGGCAAAACAAAACCGTTAAATTAGTAGAACAATTAAAAAATATAGGTTTTGAATATGCATCTAAAGCAGGTATCTCGTTAGGTATAGATGATTTAAAAATACCGTTTACAAAATATGATTTAATTTTTGAAGCAGAAAAAACGACAACAAATACAATACATCAATACGTACGAGGCGAAATTACTGGCGTGGAACGTTTTCAACGTTTAATTGATACTTGGCATCGAACAAGTGAAAGTTTAAAACAAGAAGTTATTGACTATTTTGAAGCTACGGATATTTTAAACCCAGTGTATATGATGGCTTTTTCAGGAGCTCGAGGTAACATTTCACAAGTACGACAATTAGTGGGTATGAGAGGATTAATGGCGGACCCACAGGGACAAATTATAGATTTTCCCATTAGAAGTAATTTTCGTGAAGGACTAACTTTAACAGAATATCTAATTTCGAGTTATGGAGCACGAAAAGGTATTGTAGATACTGCTTTACGTACAGCAAATGCAGGTTATTTAACACGACGTTTAGTGGATGTAGCACAACATGTTATTATATCTCATTTCGATTGTGGTACTCATCGAGGTATCTTCTTAAAAGATATGAAAGAAGGAAATAAAACTATACATTCTTTAATACAAAGAGTGGTTGGTCGTATTTTAGCTCGTGATTTAATAGACACTTCATTAATATCAAAGGACTCAGCTAGAATGCATTTACCTTTGGGTGATAGAAATGGGGATGCGGCCCCTGACGGGCGCCCTCACGGGAAGGTCCCCCCCATAAATATGGGGGGGGGGAGCACAAAGCTCCCCGGGCTTGGAACGGATTATCACGAATATCCTATTTTGGCTAAAAGAAATGACGAAATTACAATGGATTTAGCGCTTTCCATCGTAAAAAAATTTGATAAAATTTTTGTGCGTTCTCCACTTACGTGCGAAACTAATCAATTAATATGTCAATTATGTTATGGTTGGAGTTTAGGCCAAGGTTCTACATTAGTTTCTATAGGAGAAGCCGTGGGTGTTGTAGCAGCACAATCGATTGGTGAACCAGGTACACAATTAACAATGAGAACTTTTCATACAGGAGGTGTTTTTTCAGGAGATATAAGTGATCAAATTAGAGCTCCTTTTTTAGCTTTTGTTGAATATCCTACCGCAATTCCAGGAACTTTAATACGTACACCTGAAGGAAAAATAGCCTTTTTAACAAAAGGTGAAGGTTCATTTTATGTTAAAAAAGTGGAAAGCCCGTCCGTCGGCGGTTTAACCCCCTTAAAAGAGGGTTCCAACCGCCGAGTCGCATTAAACAAAACACCGTTTTCTTTAATGACAGGACATCCATCAGCTGTGTCAAATACAAATACAAATACAAACCAAAATAAAGATCTAAGTACTTCTGCGTTTTCTGAAGAAACTACACGTAAATTTAAAATACCAAGTTACACTCTATTATATATACGTAATAAACAATCAGTTAATGAAAAAGAAGTAATAGCCCAAATATCAACAATTAGTCGCAAAAGTAATGCTACAGATGCGGCTGAGTTAACAATTCAATCAGAATTTGAAGGTCAATTCTTCTCAAAATCATTGTCTTTTCGTGAAAAATTTGTAGGTGATGCTAAGCTGATAGAATCTAGTCTAGAACAAATACGTAATCAAAAAAAACAAAATCTTGACGTGCCTGGTGCTGACAATATTTTACCTTTAGGAAGTTTAGGTGAGCTTATAGATTCTCAGAGCGGAAGTACTAATACTAATAGTCCTTTGAGTCAAAAAAACGGACGATCTTACACCTCTTCCCCCCGAATGAAAGAGGGGAACGTCAAACATGGAGGTGCGGCCGTCCTACCTTCGGTAAGCCCCGCCGGGCTTACCACTAAGAATCCTCGCATTTCTTCTTTAAATGATCGTTTGAACATTCATTATATAGATAAATTATATGAAGCTTGGACTTGGGGTTATGCATGGGTTCTATCAGGTAAAATTTATGAATTAAACTTACGCGGTGAAACTTGTTTTCCGAAATTAGGTGATTTAGTAAATGCACATAGTTCTATGAATCAGACACAGTGGAACTTCAACTTTAATAATGGTCCGGCTAAAGTTTATTATCCGCCTAAAGAACTCCAATTTGGTGCGAAGCTCCCCCCTTATATGTATAGGGGGGGTAGTACATATTCTAGTTATAAACCATATAACTGCTTTAATTCTATTACATATAGAAATATTACACGTAAAGATGGTTCTGTGCTAAGACCTGATGGAGCTAATCGCTCAAATATGTTAATGCTACCTCGTACACCGAAGGGTGGATATACCAAGCCGCAACCCCAAAGTGAGCATAGTGTTAGCCCAAGCGGAGCACTCAGCTCTGGTAACCGATCCGTCGGATTCGTAGAGAAAAAATACGATCGCACTCCTATAAATACAGTAAATATAGGATTTTCTTCGCAACAGTCCATTAACACACCAGCTTCAAATGTTGCTATAGCACAACCTTTTTTTTTCTTGGATATCTTAAAAATACGTTTTCAAAAATATGGTTATATCTTAACTTCGCATAAAAAATCGGCTTCTTTTGATAATTCTTTTAAAGGGGAAGACTCTTTACGTAATGATTTATTATTTAGAATGTACGATATCCATCCTCGTATAAGTAATAATCTTATAAAAAAAAATAAGTTACAAACCCCTCAAAAAAAACCCATCAAGCAAGGGACACGTACTCTTTTACATTGGTTCCCTAATCAATCTCAAACTTCCACGGGAGGTTTTATGCTTTTTGAAAAAGTCTTTCATCATACTCCAATGACAGATTGGGGAGTTGGGAGTCTTGACAACCCGGCTTATCCGTCAAAAGCCGACGTAAATCGAGAAGAAAACCTTTCATCTGTCGAGTCCCCCGTTAACAAAGATTTTGTTAACGGGGAAGATATTTTAAAGAAAGTCGCCGATTCAAAATCTAAGATTTTGAATTGGCGACTTTCTAGAAGAAATTTCGATAGCGGCCGTGCTCTCCCCCCCCTTAAATATGGGGGGGACGGTAAGCACAATACATTCGATCAAGAAAAAGATACTTTTTCATATAAACCAGATAATACCTACTCAAAAAATCTTGGTTCCCCGCCCCCGGCGGGCTATATATATAAGGGGGGAGGGTCGCTATTCCCCCTACGGGGGGGGAGCGCTTCACGCCCCCTTGCTTTTGAACCTCAAAATAAATTTTCTAAAAAGGACTTGGCATGTCCACAGTTACGTAGTGGTTGTACACAAAGTCCACTACAAAAAGAGGCGCGCTTATCCTCTCGCAGGCCCCCTTATATACCTTATAGAAATGGGGGCGGGGAAGCGGGCTCTGCTCAAAGAAAATTGGCCGCGCCGCGGGAAGTCCGCGAGTCACGTTTGCCTAATTTAAATACTTCTCTAAAAAAACAAACTGTATCATCAACTTTTAAAGCGGATTTTATTAAACAATTAAATAATGAATTGAATTATGAAAAAACACTTAATGATTCATTTATACGTAAATCTACTAAGGCGGAGCTCGCAGATCGCTTTAAAGATTTTAGACGAGAAAAAAGTCTACTTAAACCCCTAAATACCACAATTTTTAAATCTCGTCAATTCGGTATGCGCTGGAAAAACTCGTATCAAATTTGTCTTAAAACTAGATTAGATAATCCTTACAGAGGCCACTTTGCCACCCCACCAAAGCCTACTCTCAATAATAGTTCAAATTTATTATTTAATAAACGTATATTATGGATTCCTAACCAATTTTTCCAGTTAAGTAGTACCGTGCATTTTTCAAATACTTTTCTCGAAGAGTTTGCCCGCCCCATATATATGGGGCGGGCCTCATATTTAGGGGGCCCGCCGGAAGCGGGGAAACCTTCGACTTTTGTGTGTGACCCCTATAAATATACGAACCAACCCTATATTTCATCTATTTCTAGGGGTGGATCAAACCACTTTTTCTTGAATGATACTAGGATGTTTGATACCCCGACGAATCAGGGGTACCAATATCCTACTAGCGGACTTCACAACTCCGCAGACTTGTTTTTTGAAAAGCCTCCTCTTTTTTTACAGACCAATCGTCAAGGACATTTAAAACCTTTCACTTCTTTTATTAACTTTCCTTCTTTATTAAATACTTTTAATTGTCATAAAGATTCTTTTTTAGAGTTAGATTTGAATACAACAAAGGAAAAGAATAAAACATTAAGTTTTACTCCATTTACACAATATAAACAATCTTCTTTTAATGACAGTTTTGGTTTTCATAACAAATGGAGTTATTTTAATTTCTTATCCACGGATGGTAAGTCTCCCACTAGATTTAATCCTATTTATTCAAAAAACTCTCCGCTTTCTTCTTCTGCGGAAAGCGGCCCACCGAAGGCAGGCGGGGCGCCCTCACCGGATCGTCCCCCCCATATTTATGGGGGGGGGGAGCACTTGGGTAAATACGTTTTTCATTTAATTACATTTTCTACTTTAGCATCTTTTAACGAAAATAAACTAAACCAAACATTGTTGAGTCGTTTTCTAAAAGAGCGCGGTGCTGAGGGCGACTACGCCTCTTTGTATTCTTTTATGAAACGTTCAATTAATCAAAACAGGGGTTTCGAAGTCAAACCTCATTTATCGGTCTTTGCTAAGGGAGCTGAGGTGCAAAGTCTTGATGGGCTAAATTACGGTGGCGCACCTCCAACTGTAGAGAAAAATAAGCTCGACTATCTAATATGTATGTCTGATAGTCTAAAAGTCGGAAAATCAGTTTATCCACCCGCGGGTGCTATAAAAGGAAAAACGTTACTGTCACCAAAAGATAATAGAGACAAAAGCTATAGACCTTTGTCTCTATTATCTAATACAATAAAAAAACAATTAAAGAAACTGAATTGTATTTTGCACAAAGAACAACTAGCATTATACTTACTATCATTAAATCTTAAACCATCTTGTACTACATCAACTTCTTTAAAAGATACAAAATTAATAACACGTCAGAGTAGCATGACTCATATAAATATGAAAAAAGGTTGGGTTTATTTAACAAAAAATCCTTTAAAAATGCTAGCTCACCACAAAACGATTATATATCCAGGACAAAAAAATAATTTACAGTTCAATTCGTCTCGACCTCTTTATTTGGAATGTCATTCCATAAAAGATGTTTTTGATTTTCAAAAACAATGTGTTACGCCCCATATATATGGGAGTACTAACCACACTGGAAACGCTTCGCACTTTCAAAATAAAAAATGTATTAAAAACTTAAAATCACGTTTTCTTTTACCAACGGAAGCAGCCCCTACCGGGCGCCCTTACGGTACCGTCCCCCCCATAAATATGGGGGGGGAGAGCACACAATTTTTTAGGCTGGCGGACAATAACATAGACCGTCCGGTTTTAGAGCCAAACCAAAAGTTGCTCACAAATTTAGTACTCGCGAACCTAGCCTCGCTAGGCGCTCCCCCCTTCGGGGGGGAAGGTTCGCGAGTAGAGTCGGAATTGGCGTACGCCAATTCCGAGCGCGTAATTGGCGTACGCCAATTACGCGACCTCCGCTCTACGAGCGGACCTACAGAAATTTCTTCGCGACTTTTTCTCCTAAACAAAGTTTCGGACAAAAAACTTAGATTGGATTTTATGCAAGAAAAACGTACACTATTACTTGCTTATTTAAATCAACTACAAAGCGACCGTGTACCCTCCCCTTTTGGGGGAGGGCCCGGCCGAGCTTACCAAAGGGAGCACAGCCCCGCCTATAAGTCTTTATCTACTAATACTACTATTGTTTTACTTATTCAACCTATAGAAGAATATATGCAAATGAATAATAAAGAATTAAAAACTTATGTAAGTGAAGCTACTTTAAAAGAAGCTCCTGTTTCCAAAAAACATTATGTTGGTGGTAATAGACACCCATATCAAAAACGTAGTCAAAGTCTTTTAGTTAGTCCTTATCTGAGTTCTTTATTAAAAAAGAGACTTTTTCATACGCAACAATTTAATAAGCAAAAACTTGGATCTCAATCATTATCTAAATTTCCAACAAGTGATATTCAAATTTATCCAATGTCTTATAAGTATAAGTATAAGTCTTATAATTATAAGTCTATAGATAATAATTTTGCAATTGAAACTTCTTTGGGTAATAAAAAGATTCATACTCCTTATTATAGAGGCCTAAATAGACAAAAACGACCTATTAATTTATCCCCCTTTTTTCTATCTTATAGTCGACCCATGGGCCTTGATTCCATTTTCAAAGATCAAGACGTTTCTTTATCATATCTACCATTTTCAAATTTTGATCATCTTGTTTTTCCATTAATTTCATCTTATCTTTCGTCTTTTTTCAATCTTTTTTTAACCCTAAAAAGAAATATGGTACATAAACCTGCCGGCCTAAACAATATGGAAGAATTAACACATAATCTAAATTATGATTTTATATCAAGATTAGTGGAAAGCCCATGTTTTTGTTTCCAGAATATTTTTCAATTGAAAAACCCAATTTTAACGTTTGAAAATCTGCAAAGAGATTTCTTTGGTGCAAATCCCTCGTGGAGGTCGCGCGCCAGAATACCCAAAATTTCTTCCAATACGGGAGAGCTTAGCCCCATAAATAAAGTCATCCAGAAAAAAAATCCTGTAGGATTGAATCTTTCCAATAAGAGTTCCACTTTATTTGCTTATAGCCAACGAAATGAAATGTTTTTAGGTGTAAAACCATTAGCTAAAACAAATGTTTTTAGTCCTTTTAAAGGAGAAGTAGTTTTACTAAACGTAACCAAAGGCTGTATGGTTTTAACTAGTTCTAATTTAACGAGTTATTATTTAGCGCCTAAAGAAGCTAATTCAAATCGATATGGTGTGCTTAAAACGTCGAGTTACCCTATTAATAATATTTTGGTTAGATTCTTAAATATGACGGATATTAAGTTGGCCCCAGCTATTGAGTCACAATTCAATAATATTTCTAATTTAGAACCTTCCCTGGTAACAAATTCTTTGTCGGATTTGTCCCCCCTTAGGGGGGGACAAATCCGCGAGCTTAATGGGCAAAAGCCAATTCTCCCCCCCGACGGGGGGGAACAAACATCGACGATTGCCGGCTTGCCTGCCCCTTCTATAGGGGGCGGGCCGCCCTCACGGGCGGGTGGACTCCCCCCCGCAGGTGGCCCCCCCCTAAAGGGGAGGGCGGCGCCGCCCTCACGGGTCCTCGCGCACGAGAATCACGAGTACGATCGTAAACAATACGATCCGTCAAAAAAAGTACGAAGCCCGGCCGGGGCCGATTATCAAAAAACCTCTTCGGAGGAAGGAGTTATAGCAAATATCAAATCGAGAATCTTAAAAGTTTCAAATTTAGTTGGTGGAAAACCTAATGATTTGAAAATTAAAGTTCGTTTGGGAGACTTTTGTGTTTACGGTGATCCGATAACTAACACAACTGCCATTCAAACTTCAGGTCAACTAGTTCATTTTAATAATCAAAAAATCACATTACGTCGTTCTCAACCCATTTTTATTTCACCAAAAGGTATACTTCATAAATTTGATAATGATTTTATTGATCCTAAAACTCCAGTTATTACTTTATCTTATCAAAAATTAAAAACGGGTGATATTATTCAAGGTATACCAAAGGTTGAACAATTTTTCGAAGCTCGCACTACTAAACGTGGACGTTTTTTTCGTGATAGTTTACCTTACTTATTAAAAAGTTTGTTTAAACGTTATTCAACTAAATTACCTTTAGACTTAGCTGTACGTCAAAGTTTTTACAAAATACAACAAATTTTAGTGGATGGAGTTCATAGAGTATATAAGGCTCAAGGCGTTACTATTGCGGATAAACATCTTGAAGTTATAGTTAAACAAATGACTTCAAAAGTTAGAATTATTGATGGTGCTCAAACAGGCTTTTTTCAAGGGGAAATTATTGACTTATTTTTTGTTGAAAAGATTAATACATTCTTAATGAAAAAAATGACGTATGAACCTTTAGTTTTAGGAATTACAAAAGCATCACTAGAAGTGGATAGTTTTTTATCCGCAGCCAGCTTTCAACAAACTACTCGTGTTTTAAGTAAAGCAGCTCTTTTCCGTAAAAAAGATTTCCTTAAAGGGTTAAAAGAAAATGTCATTTTAGGTAATTTAATACCGGCAGGTACAGGATTTCTAGTTTACATTGATTTATAATCCACGAGTCTTCAACGAGTCACGCTCTCGAATAGGTGCGAGACCTATAGTAGATGTGCTCTTTATCGACCATTGTAAAACAAAGTTCAAGTTTTGCATCAAAGTCGCCGCCCTCCCCCCTACGGGGGGGGTCAAAATCTTATGTTTACTCGAATAAAATTAGATCCCGTGAAAAAAATTCCGGACGGCCCTATATATATTTTATATAGGGCCGTCCGGAATTTTTTCACGGGATCGACGATGTTTTCGTGTACTCGCGACGATCCCCTTAGGGGCCCCCCTCCCCGTGAGGGGGGCCCGTGAGGGGGGCCCGTGAGGGGGGCCCGTGAGGGGGGCCCGTGAGGGGGGCCCGTGAGGGGGGCGGCGCTCCCCCCCTTCGGGGGGGTAGGTTCGCTCCCCCTTTGGGGGGAGTCGTAATTGGGTCGGACCCGTGAGGGAGGCGAAATCCGTAGGTCCGCTCTCCCCCCGTAGGGGGGTCCCCGTGAGGGGGTCGCTTACCCGTGAGGGACGCTAAAGCGTCCCTCACGGGTAAGCGCTCGTATTTTTGTAGGTCCGCTCGCAGAGCGGAGCTCTCCTCGCGAACCTAGCCTCGCGAATAGCGGGGCTAGTCGCGAGGACGGACGTCCGAGCGAATAGCCCCGCAGCGCTTGTGTCGTAATTGTCCCCCTCCCCCCTGCGGGGGGGGGACAATTACGACACAAGCGCTCCTAGTCTATTAGCGAGTAAAGGTCTTTTCGCGCCTGACGCGAAAAGACCTTCGACCCCGTGAGGGGCGCTCCCAGTCTATTCGCGAGTAAAGGTATTTTCGCGTATGACGCGACCCTCACGGGTACCTTCGACCCCGTGAGGGGCGCTCCTTAATAAGCTACCTCTGTATAAATTTGCCCCCCCCCCCTACGGGGGGAGGGTCGCGATCGCGAATTCCTAGCGCCTCCCCCGCCAGGGGCGGGGGAGGCGACCTACCAGGATCGTCTCTCCCCTGCGGGGGACGGACGATAGGAGATTAAAAATAATATATTGACACTTCAACTAGGTAAGCCTCGTAGCTTAGCACTTCCCCTCCAGTTTTTTGTTGGGTTTATTTAGTTATTTCATGTTTATTTATAGGACTGGTTTTCATAACTAACCTGTAATGGTTCCAATATCTGGATATGCATATTTTATCAACAATCAATGTAATAGATAATTACATTATATGCACTTTTTTTATAGAAATCCATTCTATACAAATTTGTAACCATTCTCAAGTGGTGTTCGCACAATAGTCCTGTTGCGTAATTGTCCAGGACGGCTCTCTATTTATAGGGCCGTCCTGGGGATTTGTTTATAGTTCGTCCCCCGCAGGGGAGAGACGATCTACCCTCACGGGTCAAGGTTTCCCTTAATAGGACGTGACTCGCGAGTCTCGTCCGAAGCGCCTTAATTCGTTTTTGTTAACTACAGCTTATTTACCCTGCAGTAGCGCTTCGCAAAAACGAATTCATTTCTTTTATAGATACTTTCAATTGCATTGATCTTGAATCTATAAATAAACGATGTGAACATGTAATAAGATATTACAGACACAATAAAAAGACTAATAGGGGGCTCCGGGACATCCAATCAACGTGGCGTGCGGATGCGTGCGTGGGTGGGATGCAGTACCCTACTCTGCCGGATTCCAAATAAGGGGGTATTACATTCTCTTGCAAGAAAGTATAACCTTTCTTTAATAGGGTGTTTAAGTTACCATACTAATCACGCCACGTTTATTTTAGATAAGCTTACTTTCAATTGATGAGATTCCACTTATCTAATTGGAATCTCATCAATTGTGTAATAGTAGGCGCATACACTGTACTAATTAGTGATGTGTTATGAACATATATTTTTGGAGAAAATATATAACTCAAGTTTCTCATTTAAGTGTTATTTTGTTACTTTTTAAATAGGGTGTGTATTTTACCAGGCTATACACAATACAAAAAATACAACGGGAGTGGAGCGTTAAGTCAGGGTGGCTGTTATATCCTTAACAGAGCGCTTAGCAGCCCCCCTCACGGGAAGGGTGCACCCCCATATATATGGGGGTGAAAGGTTGCTTAATAGAATAACCCAAATACAGCGACCTCCTGCGCACTAGTGGGATAGTTGACAAATCATACCCAATTTACCCTACCCCCCTACCCCCTACCCCCTACCCCCTACCCCCTACCCCCTAATTGGGGTTTACATATTAAATATTAAAACCTTATGGCGCGAATCTCTATAAGGTCGGGGTTGTCAGCGAACAAATTAGAGTGAAGGTAGCGGAATTTGCGTATGTAACGTCCCTTATACCCTTATATATGGGACGTTCGGATCGGAATTTGCGTTCGTAGCTAAATAGGGTAAGATTTCGCCTAAGATATTACGAGCGGACCCCTCACGGGACCCGCCGGTACCGGCGGACGGAGTCTCGTCCGTCGGATTTTCGTACGAGCGGACCCCTCACGGGACCCGCCGGTACCGGCGGACGGAGTATTTTGATAAGGGTCGTCTTATTGTCGTACTTCGACCCACGCGCGCCTATGTTTAGATATTTAATAAACTTTTCTTCCACCCCCATATATATGGTATATGGGGGTGGATAAACATCGTTCCTGAAGAAAAGTCGATGACTTTTTGTAACAAAAACAATTTTTGATTATTCATTTATATGACATCAATTCTTCAAATTGCCTTACTAGGTTTAGTTTTCGTTTCTTTTGTATTAGTAGTAGGTGTACCAGTAGTCTTTGCTTCACCTAATGGGTGGACTGAAAATAAAGGTGTTGTTTTCTCTGGTCTAAGTGTATGGTTTTTATTAGTTTTTGCTGTAGGTGTTTTTAATTCTTTCGCAGTTTAAAAAAAACATATAGACCGTAGCTACGTTTAGTGCCTCCGTTCTTCTGTATTGGTAAAGAAATAGCTAATATAGGCAGATTACCAATAAAAAAGCTTAATTGGTGTGTTAGGCAAGGCAAACGTCTGTTATAACCTAAAACCTTTAGGATAACTATATAAAAGATTCAAACATCGATGGTTGTTATTGTACTAACCTAAAGGAGGTTCACAATATACCCCGCTTAAGTATTTAGCTTTTTTTTTTTCACACTCTGGTGGAGAGAAGAGCTTGAGTTCAAGAAGGCTACCTCCTACCTTCGCTTTTAATTGATTTTAAGCAGCGGTGCTATAATCTTCTGATAATCTATAGATGATATACTAATAGAAGGAAAATATATAAAATATTGTAAACAAAATCTGAATATTTTTCTCGTACTCGCTAATAGACTCGGAGCGCCCCTCACGGGGTCGAAGGTATTTTCGCGCCCCCCTCACGGGGAGGCCCCCCTCACGGGGAGGCCCCCCTCACGGGGAGGCCCCCCTCCCCGTGAGGGGGGCCCGTGAGGGGGGCGGCGCGAAAATATACACCCATCGGCCCGCCCCATATATATGGGGCGGGAAAGCAACTCGCAGATCTTGAGTACGGGCCCCCCTCCTCCTAAAGAGGAGGGGGGCCGTCCTCCTAAAGAGGAGGGGGGCCGTCCTCGAAGTCTGTGACTAGCGCTTCGCACTATTAGCGAGTACGAGTTTCTCGAATAAATTAATGTCTGCGAGATATCCGCGGTTTTTATCCGAAGGTTAAAAACCGCGGATATGATTAAAATTATTCGATAAAGATATTGAAAAATTCGACTTTTTATTCTACTTGTTTTAACATGCAGACGGATCATTGTGCCGCCTTACTTTGGAACGTCTACTTTTCATTTAATTTATTTATTCATTTAATATCTTTTTATCGAAGAAAATACTATACCGTGACAAAATTTCTATTTAAAGTAATTTTATCAAGGGATCGACGATGTTTTTTTACATATAGGAAAACATCGTCAATAGAATTTTGAATCCATATACTATATATAAGGGGGGTAACAAAATCGAAGAATATCCCCCCTTATATATATAATATATAGGGGAGGATATCGAAGATATTTAAAACTTTAGGTCCCCCTCACGGGTCCCATATATATGGGAGCGGAGGACGCCTCCCTCACGGGTTTGCCTCCCTCACGGGTTGACCCCCCCCCCCCTACGGGGGGAGGCCCGTGAGGGCGGCCCCAAATCTTCGAGTTGTAGGTCCGCTCTCCCCCCGTAGGGGGGTCGAGGTCGCTTACCCGTGAGGGACGCTAAAGCGTCCCTCACGGGTAAGCGAC
>Ga0307955_1000898_pt1 | contig 14325 bp, 9 predicted proteins | sample OrgLakmetagen439_FD_201819 | JGI IMG/M metagenome (GOLD analysis project Ga0307955, IMG submission 201819) | Saline water microbial communities from Organic Lake, Antarctica - #439 | ecosystem: Environmental > Aquatic > Non-marine Saline and Alkaline > Saline | place: Antarctica: Organic Lake...
TGGACAACGTACAACAAACCGGGTTTCGCGAGATCGGTGCGAACCTTAATGGTGACGCCGTGTATGAGGACGCCAACGGCGTGCGCAGCATCACGCGCGGCGGCGCCCGGTTGGAGGAAGCGGTGGGCATGGTACCCACTCGCGCGGATATGAAAGTGTCAGTGGACCCAGACCGGCGTGGGCTGGACTATCGCAGCGTGGATGAAGCGTTGGACGCCCCGGCCACGGTTCTATCGCTGGAACGTAAAATCCGGGCGCTGTATGAGCACACCTTGGATGCGGACAAACGCAACGATTGGCAAGCAATGACCGTGCGGCATGAGGGCCAGGAACAGTCAGCGTTGATCCGGTCACTGGACAACAGGAATGGCGGTGCCCTGCAAATGCTGTCGCTGCGCTATACGCAACTGATGCGCGATCAGCCGGCGAGCGTCAACGCGCAAATTCTGAAACTCACCGCCGGCCATCAGCTCCAAAATGTCGGACTGCCCGCCGAAGCGGCTGAAAACACCAAAAAATTGTGGACAGACCTCGGCTTGTCCTTACCGGAGGCGCCAGCACCGGCCCCCTCTGCGCCATCAAACGCTGATACAGTAGAGTCAGGTCAATCACACGAGGGTCAAGACGATGATCACAGCAACGGTGAACGAGGGTCAGACCAACCGGATTCTGGCGGCACTGGAAACACAGACACAGACAATGGCGCTGACGGAACGCGAGGCGGTGACCGAGATTCTGGAGTATCTGTCGGAAATGGCGATCGAGGACCTGGCGGCACAGTTTCAGATTCTCTGGGACACGGGGGCGAACCCGGGGTCTCTGAGCCTGGGGGCGACGGTGCCCAGCGCAGCGATCCTGAAGGCGGAACTGGATCAGCCGGGGATCAGCCGGGCGCGCCAGTTCATGCTGGAGAAGATTCATCAGGGTCAGGCGGCAGCGGAACAGGCGTGGGCGCTGGATCAGAAGGAACAGGGACGGACGTCGGCGCAACAAGCAACACTGACACCGAAGCCACTGACGGCACCGGCGAGCAAACGGCCACTGACCGAACAAGTGGAGTTTCTGGAGTCGTTGCTGGCGGCCTTTCACCAGCGCTGGCGGACGAACCCGCTGTTCAAGGGCGCGGTGAACGAAATCGTTCAGAGCCAGCCGGCGTATCTGATGGCGCTGGCCCAGGACCCGGAACAGCCGAGCCGACTGCAACTGGCGCCACTGATCATCCTGCTGGCTCTGACCGAGGGCGCAATGAATCACTGGCAGCAGAGGATGGAGCAGGCAATCCGCCAGCGCCAGATGCCGGACTGGAATCGGTTGTCAGTGACCCGCAGGGCGCAGGCGAACCGGCAGATCGAAATGGAGGCCGTGGAGGTGATCAGCCCAATGATTGGGAGCGCTTTGCGCAGCAGCAGACCGCTGACATCGCTGATTCAACTGAACGATACGTTGGCGACCCTAAACTTGAAAGCCGCGGGCCTGTCCAGCGCCTGAAGGACAACATCAATGCCATTCTCCGGTTGCGCCAGCTTGAGGCGGCCGGAGACACCCCCTCCCCCGAAGATCGTCGGGAACTGGCCAAGTATTCCGGTTTTGGCGGTATCCATTCCAAAATGTTTTCGTCGTATTCTCTTCCGGAGTTCGTTCGCAACGGTTTGGATGCGCTCAGCGATATGATGCGCAACGAAACTCTCAGCGCGAAAGAATACAATTCCCTGAGAAGCACGATCCTGAACGCCCACTTCACCCACTCGGGAATCATCGGCCCGACCTGGGAAGCGCTGGCGCGTATGAATGTACCCATGAACCGGGTACTGGAACCCTCATCCGGCACGCTAAACTTCAAATCCTTCATGCCGGAATCGCTGGTCGGGAAAGTCGGCAAGTTTACGGCGGTCGAACTCGACCCCATCACCGCCAGCATCGCACAGGCCGTCCATCCCGACGCCCACGTGATCAACGCCGGGCTTGAGAAAGCCACGTTCCCGGATCAGTTCTTCGACATGGCCATCTCCAACATTCCGTTTGGGGATTACAACGTCTTTGATCCGGAACACCCCTCCCGCAAACACTCTATCCACAACACCTTTTTCCTCAAAGCACTGGATAAGGTGCGCCCCGGTGGTGTGATTGCGTTCGTGACGTCCTCGTATGTACTCGATGGCACGGGTCAGTCGGTGCGCCAACAGATCATGGACCGGGCACACGTGGCTGGCGCCTACCGTTTGCCCACCGGCACCTTCAAGCAATCCACCGGTACCGAAGTCGTCACCGACCTGGTGGTGCTTCAGAAAAAGGGCAACTTCACACCGAATTATACGCCCCTGGATATCTTGTCGACCGGGAAAATCGAAGCGCCCCTTAGCAGCGGCTCGCCGATTATTCATGGCAACGAGGAATATCAACCCGGGGAACCGGTACCGGGCATGAAGATAAACCAGGTGTATCTGGCGCACCCGGAAAACCTGTTGGGTGATCTTGCGGTCACCACCGGCCCCCATGGCGCGGAATTACGACTGCTGGGCGGTGGCAGCATTGAAGAACAACGCCAGACACTGACCAAAGCCCTTGAGAGTCTACCGAAGAATGTACCGGTCGATAAGCCGGTGACCCTGGATGCCGAAACCCTGCGCAAAATGCAGCGCACGGAAAACAAGGACCACGCAAGCCTTGACCAGCTACCGGGGTCGCTGTCCATCGAGAACGAGCAACTGTACCAACAGGTGCTTCAGGATAACGGCGAGGTTCGCCGTGAGTTGGCGCTGATGCCCAAAACCAAGGCGTTGGTCAAACGAGCTCTGGCCGCCACGGAAGTGATGCTCTCGGTGTCTGACTTGCTCGATGCCGAAACCTCCCGCGAGGCGGACGACGAGTCTCTGGATCTAAAGCGAGCGGTGGTTCGCGATCTCATCGATGGCTGGGAGAAGCTGGAGCAGGGCAAAGCCCCCCTGCCCAAGAAAATCCGCGACCTGCTGCGCGGCGATCCACGCTCACGCAAGGTCAATGTGCTCGATATGGTGTCCGAGGATGGCATTATCATGCGGCCGGACATTGTTCACGGACGCACGGTACAACCGATCACCGAAGCGCCGACGACGGCCAAGTCTATTGAAGACGCTCTGGCGCTCTCGCTGGCGTACACCGGTATCGTCTCTGAAAGCTACATGGCGGACCTGCTTACAGACCATGAAGACGGTTTGACTCAGGAAGCACTGCGCAAACAACTGGTTGAGAAAGGCCTGACGTTCATCGATCCGAGGACGGATAATCTGGTTGAGCGATCGGTGTATCTGTCCGGCAATCTGCGCCCGAAAATCGATGTGGTTCAAGCCATCGTCGAGTCCGACAACCGTTTCCAGCGCAACCTCGATGCCCTTGAAGCCTCACTCCCCAACCCCCTGAAGCCTTCGCAGATCAAGGTGGCTCTCGACGCCTTCTGGTTGCCCGAAGATGTGGTCAACCAGTTCATTGAAGAAGGCTTGGGGCTGCAAATCCACGGCACCCTGGGTGTCCAGGCGAAGTTCGACGAACACCAGCGGTATTGGCGGCTTGAGCCCAGCGCCAGTAGGGGTAAGCCCTCCATGGCCCGGATTTCATCGGAGCAGGATCACGTCACCCAAAGTCGGTTCGGTACACCGCGCAGGGACGCCCTGGAGTTGCTGGCCAACGCGTTCACCAACACCATCCCGAAGGTTCAGGATCGGGTGTCCGGAAGCCAACCCCCGCGTTATGTCATCAATGCCCAGGAAACGCTGAAAGCCCAGGGCAAGTACGATGAAATCGTGGATGCGTTTGATCGCTGGATCTTCAAGGACCCGAAGCGGGCGCAACGCTTAACCGACCTCTATAACGAAAAGTTCAATACGACTGTATTGTACAGCCCGGACGGATCACACATGGTCTTCCCGGGCATGTCCGACGTGTACGTGCCTCGCAAACACCAGGTGGACTTCGCTTGGCGGGCGGTATCGGGCAAGAACTCCATGAGCGCCCACTGCGTCGGCGCCGGCAAAACACTGGAATTGATTGCCAGTGCCATACGCGGCAAGCAGATGGGGCGATGGTCAAAGCCGATGATCGTGGTTCCGAACCACATGCTTGAACAGTTCGCCAATGACAGCCATGACATCTACCCCAACGGCAAGATCCTGGTGATGACCGCCGCCGATGGCCGCGCATCGAACCGGGCCGCGTTTGTGGCCAAGTGCGCAATGGGCGACTGGGACCTGGTGATCTGTACGCACAGCGTGTTCGAGAAAATCACGGTGCCGCAGGAATTCGAGGCCCGTATCATTGATATGGAGCTCGGAAAACTTCGTGGCGCTCTGGACAATTCTGAACAGCAGATGCGCCCCAAAGAAATCGAGAAAGCCATCAAGCGCCTGGAAGAGCGGCTTGAGCGCACGATGGAAAACATCAACAATAATAAGGAAAACATTCTTAATATGGGTGAAATCGGCGTCGATTTCATCGGCATCGACGAAGCGCATCTCTTCAAGAACCTGATGGTCGATTGCAGTCAGCAGATTCCCGGCATCTCCAATGCCAGCTCCAATCGTGCCATGAACATGCTGATTCGCACACAATACCTGAATGAAATCCACGGCGGCCCTTACGGCGTAATGATGGCCACCGGCACGCCGATTTCTAATTCCGTCACCGAACTCTATACCTTCACGCGGATGTTGCGCCCTGACCTGCTGGCGGAAATGGGCATTGCCAATTTCAACGACTGGATGGGGCTGTTCGGCGAAGTTAAGCACGGCATGGAGATCAAGCCGGAAGGTGGCAGCTATCAGATGAAGTCGCGGCTATCGCGGTTCAAGAACATTCCTGAACTGGTGAAGATGGTTCGCACCTTCATCGACTTCAAGTCACGCGAAGACCTGAATCTGCCGAGCCCGGATATTGAACACAGCCAGATTGTCTCGCCTCAGTCGGCCTTTATGAAGGGCTTTATGAAGTACATCGAGGCCCGGGCACGGACGGTTCGCTCCAAAAAGGAGGACGGGGCATCGTCAGCGGCGGAACTGATTGGGGCCGAGATCCGGAAAACGTTATACAAAGCGAACGATAAAACGGTGATCGATGAGGCGACCGGTGACATCGACCCGGATGCGGTGGAGATGCCGAACATGGATATCCTGCTGACCATCGCCACCGATGGTCGCAAAGCGTCGCTGGACCCGCGACTGATCCATCCGAAATTTCCGGATGACCCCAACTCCAAGGTAAACCTTGCGGTCGATCGCCTGATGCAGCGGTACCAACAGTTTGACAATGAGAAGGCAGCACAGATGATTTTCTGTGACTTCTCCAGCCCCACGGGCAAAGGCATCTTCAACATCTACGACGATATGAAGCAAAAACTGATCAACCGGGACATTCCGGAGAGCGAGATCGGTTTTATCCATCACGCGAAAACGGACGCGGACAAGGAGGATCTGTTTGCCCGGGTGCGCAGTGGCGAGGTCCGGTTCTTGTTCGGCTCTACTCAGAAGATGGGGATCGGTACCAATGTTCAGGAACGTCTTGTGGGCATGGAGCAGATGGACCCACCCTGGAAGCCTGCAGATGTGGAGCAGCGCCTCGGCCGCATGGAGCGACAGGGCAACTCGTTCGACAAAGCGTATAACGACACCTTGACCGCGGAGGACAGCTTCGATCTGTTCATGTGGGAAACCCTCAACCGCAAGCTGAAAATGATCACCCAGGCGATGCGCTCGCCGGAGGATTGTGCGCGGGAAATCGACGAGGAGACTGAGCCAGGATTTGAAGATATCCTCGCAGTCACAACGGGAAATCCGGCCATTCGCGTATTCATGGATGCACGAGTCCGGCTGGACAAGCTCAAACGGATGCAGGACTCGCATATTGACCAACAGGCGGACCTGGGTGCGCGGATCGACCAGCAACAGCGCAAAGTGCAGAGCATTGATGAATACCTTGAAATCAAACACCAGGAAAAGGCTTTGGTTGAGGCAAACACGCCGCTGGCACTGGTACTCGATGGCCCGGTACCGGGACTCTGTGAAGGCCCCATGGCCGTCACCGGTGGCCTGCCAAATCTGGCGCACGCCCTTAAAACACTGGCCGGTGAAGCCAAAGCCTTCCGCACGAGCAACATTGGCACCCTCGGTGGCCTGACGATCAAAATGAGCCGCATGAGCAGCGAGCCCACCCTGATCGTGGAACGCCTTGAGGGCCGTACCGATCCGCTCTACAAAATCGACAACTCACAGGACGATCTGCTGGAAGATGACAAGAAAAGGGACGCCTTTTACGACGCCGCCCGGGTGCTTGTGCGCTATGCGCACAAGATTGGTCGGGATAACGGCATCGATAAAACCACTGAGGCTCTGGAATCCAGCAAGAGCAACCTTCGGCGTCTGGAGGAAGATCTTGGCAAACCGTTTGCCTACGAAGATGAAATTAAAGAAGTGCGGGAGACGTATCAGCGTCTAAGCGAAGAACTGGGTGATGAAATCGACGACGACAAAACCCTTGATCCTGAGCCATTGGCGCAATTCGCCGAGGCCATTCATGAAGCCACGGGAGAGCACGCAGGTCTGGCTCACTTTGCCCGCGAGACAGCAGACGCGGAAAAGCACGGGAAACTGTCGGAGCTATTGAATGACCGGACCCAAACAGGCTTGCTCAAGCTCGATGAAGATTTTGAGGACGATGAGTATGAGTATCTGGACACAAAATTGCCTGATAGTTGCAACATGGTCTGAAGCATCGGGTCCAACTTTCTTTAAGATATAGACATCGATTCCTTGGGGAGTGCCAGCTTAATGATGACAATCAAGCCCGAAGACTATGAAACTGAACAACGACTGCCATTCCCGGAGGGTTTTCCGGCACCCCCAACCGATGAGCTTCTGGATGCCATCGAGCAGGTTCTGATTTACCGGGCCGAGCAACGGGGCATCCGGAGCATTGGCCTGCAGGACGCCTCCATGCCTATTGCAGCAGGGCTTAAACGTGACGCGCTCCTGCCGGTCATGGTGGATTACCTGACCAACACGATTTACAAGCAATCGGAGCTTCACTTTGAGTCCGACCTTATGGACACGCTGGCGATCGAGACATTGGAGCATCGCGCTGGCGCCGAAAATGGGGAACAGTGCGTTGACGCCGATGTTAAAAACATCCAGAGCGACATTGCACAAAACGTACAGAGACCGATGCTTTATAACCACAGTGACGATGAAGGGCTGCTTTTTGCCAGCACAGGCGTCAGTCCGGTTGCGACGATCCCGGCCTCCGTTACGTTTCTTATGCTGGATGCCGCCCTGGAATCCGCCCACAATCTGTCGATGACACACCAACAGAATCTCGCCGGTATCACTGAAAAAAGCGAACTGGATTTGACACCCGTACTGGAGCTTCTGGCTCGACTGGATATCAATAATAGCGTTATAGCGCCGCCAGCCCTGCATGTGCGATTGAGCGAACTGCGAGAAAAAGCCCTCGATCGTCAAAGTACGTTCGGTTACATCGATATGGATTCCCAACCTGATCCCGATATGCAGGAGTCACAATCATGAGTTTTAACGTGTTTGAGCAAGCCCGGGCCCAGCTTCACGAACAGAACGCGAGCCAGGCGGCGGCTCGACAGGCGGCGTATGGCTCTCTATCCACCCTGCGAATCGTCAGCAAAGCCCTGGCAGGTTCGGTGACCGTAGACTCAGTTGGCGACCCGGAAGCCATCGAAAAAGCGGCCAAAGCGATGATTGAACGTATCGGTGACCAGACGATTGCCCTGAATGATCGGCTAGGGGGCAGCGACGACCGGATTGTACTGGAATCTATTACAGGTTCGGTGGCCACGGTGATCAGCGAGCACTATCGGCACAGCGGCCAAAATGCCTTTAAAGTAGACTGGTCTGAGGTCTTGGCGGGCACCCTGGAAATAGATGGAATTTGGCGGGAAACCCAGGACACCACATCCGGTGGCTCGCTAGAGTACCGCCGCTCGCTATCGATGATGCAGGCACTGGCTCCCGTTCTATCAGCGCATCAGCGATTTGATTTTTTTCAGCCCGCCGAAAATCGCGTCATTGAACGGATGGGTCAGCTCATGTGGGAGACGACTCAAACAACGCTTTCCAGCGAGGCGGCCGTGGAATCGATGGAGGAACCGGAAGTCGAGATGCTGCGGCGCAACTTGCTACTGCGCGCTGGCGAGTTGCTTGCTGGCGCATGGAATGCCAATGCCGGTGCCGTGGTGCAGCAAGTAAAGGAAGCCATGACCGATGAGCGGCGTTTCTGGAAGTCCAAGGGGTTCCCGGTGTCTTCGGTAGAGCGAGATTTTCTGTCCGGCTACCGATCACTGGAACAGGCCTTTTCTGTGTCTCTGAATGCGCATCAGGATGCGGCCATGTCATCCGTGGAGTCACCCTCCCCTTCCTAAGCCTCCCTGTGCCTATGGCAAGGGGATTCTCGCGGAGACGGGCTGAGGTTTCGCTCCCGGGGATTTGGAACATCGCTCGAATGCTTCAACCTACACGGCTATATACTATCGCAATCCTGTTTACGGCAGAGGCACTTGCGAAGTCATGTTTGATTTACCCCCTCCCATTGTACCGGACGACACACCGCCAACGGTCATCGAATCACTAGAGAAGGTGACACCGCTAGATCGGGCGTGCTTGAACCGGGTCACCGACCGGTACGCTGTCCACCCCTTGATACTGTCTGTGATTGCCCGCGTTGAAGGGGGCCAAGCGGGGATTCGTTCCGAAAATACCGATGATTCATGGGACCTGGGACTCATGCAGATCAACACCATTCACCTGGAAACACTCGCCCAGTTCGGACTGACCGAGGCGATGATTCAAAACAATGACTGCATCAATCTTGGCGTTGCCGCCTGGCACGTCCGGAACGTCACCGAAAATCAAACCGCCAGCAACCCGGAGGGGTATTTTCGGGCTATCGCTCGCTACCACTCGAAAAACGAGCCTCATATCACTGTATACACCAACAAGTTAATGAAGGCATACCGAGAATTGGTCAAACAATACGGGACCCGCAACCATGGCGGCGAATAGCGGACAAGGACAAGGCGAACGCGATCAGATGATGGAAAACATGATCATGTTTTTTGTCATCATCGGTGTTCTGTTTCTGGCCGCCTGGATGACCTGGCGGCACCAGCAGGAAGTAATTCTCACAGGTTTGTTTTGGTCGGTCGGCTGGCTGTCCAAGGCAGTTCAATTCGTTCCGTTCCTATATTCGGATGCTATAGCCCGCAATCTGGGCAACTGGAGCCATACCTTGATCGGGCTGGATCCCGCTCCGTATGGGTGGGAAACCGCCAAACTGATGATCAGGGCAATGACGCATTCCCTGACGCTGATTTTCGCACCACTGATCGTGTGGAGGCTGTTCAGTCTGCGACAGCATTTCATCATTAACCGATTTACGCGCCGGTTCGACCTGTACGACCTGAAAGCGTCCCGCGTCAACGATTACGCGGCTATCGCCTCCATTCAGCATGAAGACCTCCTTAAAATACCTCTATATGAGGGACCGTTGGCCATAAATCACGCGCCGATCGATTTCGCGCTGCTCAACCAGCTGCTTGTGGTTCATAAGCGCAGCGTGGGTCAGGCCGCGCTTGAAGCCATGCGATTAAAAGGTAAAAGCCAGACGCATAAGCCCCGCCCGATCAAAGGCTGGACGGAGAAAAAAATGCGATGGTCGGTAGAGGAACGACGCCGGGTTCTACCGCCACCACAGCAGTGCCGGCTGGACATTCAGGCGGCCGATCAGCGCCTACGCGATCAGACCGGCTCCCTGTTTAATGTTAAGAATCTGGATGTGTTTGAAAAATGCGTGCTGGCCATCTTGCTGACGGCAAACGCGGAAGGTCTGGGTCCTGCCGGTACACTGGCCCTGCGGCTGGCAAAAAGCTTCCGGCGTCTGGACGCCAAAAACCAGCACAACCCCACCATTAATGCCAAGGGGGTTAATGCCATCATTAAACGCAACCTTGAGCACCCGGTGGTAAAACAAGTCCGCAAAAAGCACGCTTTTACCACCACATTTTTTATGGGGCTTTTGGAGTGTTGCTGGAAAAAGGGCATTTTTACAACGCCCAATTTCCTGTGGCTGAAACCCGTAAACCGAACCTTGTACCTGTCTCTGTGCAGTCTCGGTAGCGATCGACCGTATTCCGAGGCTCTTGGCCCGTGGAGTCACTACATGGTTGAGAACGTAAAAGGCCATGCGGTCACGCACCCTTGCATCGAAGGAGGCACAGACGCGCTCAAGGAAATGCTGTTCTCTGATGAGTGGATCGGCTCAGACGAAGGATTGGCCTCGGATATTGCCGAGCTCAAGGCACTTGAGGCAGGCAACGATGATGAATATTCGCCCACGCGGGGAGTCGATCTGTTTGACCCACCCGCGCCGAAGAAACAGCAAGGAAAGTCATGAGACGATATCTTACCGTGCCTGCAGTAACCGCGCTGCTTGGATTCAGCGGCGCTGCCATCGCAAATGACACCCCTGAAGACGCTGGTTTTAGCGGATTCCCAAAGGCGACCCTGATTGCACCAGGCCAGGCGCAAACGGCATCGGTCTGCCATACACAGACGGATTACGCCTCCGGCCTGACGCTATCCGGCTTGACGGATAAAGAGGTCCCCCGCCCGGCAACCCCGACAGCCGACTCCGAAGAGAAGCAGTACACACTACCTTCCTGGCTTGGGGAATAACATGGCCGCTCAACCTCAGAAAATGCGCGGCCTGACCCCTGATAGGGAAATTGGTTCGGACAGGCTTCACCGTGACATCCGAACCCCCGGAGAGCGTCTTTCCGCGTTTTTCGGGGAGTCACCAACGGCCTCCATTGTGCTGTCACTGTTGCTGCTACCGATCGCTCTGATATCGCCAACGTTTTTCATGCTTGTTGCGGTGCCGATCATCTATTGGGCGACCGGACACGCCTTCCGAAAAGAACAGGCACTACCCCTGCTTTTACCAAAGGAGGCCAATCGTGAAGATCCCTCAGACCCAAAACCGGGACGGCACGGGAACCACACGTCCAGGGGAGAGTTCCTGTTTGGTAACCTGCGATTTTCGAAGAAACCCTATGAATTGTGGGGTGCGTTTGCCCATCTTCTGACCCACGAAATGATACTGGGCAGCACTGGATCCGGGAAAACCGAGACGCTAGTTAGTAAGGTTGCTAACTATCTCTCCGTGGGATCGGGGATCATGTATTCCGATGCGAAAGCGGCACCAAAACTGGGCTGGCAGATATTCACCCTCGCTCGCTTCTTTGGCCGGGAAGACGATTACCGAAGCCTGAACTACATCAAAGGTAACGTAAGCGGGAAACCGGATCCGGCTGTAAGGCGGGGAAACAATGTCAACCTGTTCACTTACGGGTCAGCCGAATCCGTTACCCAGATTATCGTCTCCTTGATGCCACCAAGTGGCGGCGAAAACAAGCTGTTCTCTGAACGTGCCATCGGCCTGATTTCTGCTGTTATTCCGGGGCTGGTTGACTTGCGCGATAAAGCTGACCTCAAAATCAACCCGGGCGTCATTCGTAAGGCGCTAGAATTCGAGGAAGTTCAGAAACTCAAGCGCGCCAAACCCGTCTCCCCCGCGTCTCGCGAAGCACTCCGGGCGTATCTGTCCTCCCTGTCGGGTTATACAGAAAATCCGGTGGACAAGCAGGGAAAACCGACCGACCAGCAGCCACAGGAAGTGACTCGCCAATTTGGTTTTGCCCAGGCGTACTTCACGCGGGCCCTGGCCAGCTTGTCGGATACCTATGGCGACATTTACATGGTGGGCAGGGGGGAGATAAATTTCCTCGACCTTATTCTCCGGAGACGCATCTGTGTCGTGATGATACCGGCCCTGGAAAAAGCACCGGACGAAATGAAGAACCTGTCAAAAATCGTGCTGGCGGCACAAAAGAACGCCATTTCGACAGGCATTCCGCCGGATATCGAAGGCCGCAAGGAAGACGTACTGGACAGCCTGCCAATTACCGCCTCCGTGCCCTTTGGCATTATCAACGACGAATTCGCTTTTATGATGACACCCGGGTACGGGGCGGTTTTAGCTCAAGCTCGAGGGCTTTTTGTGGCCATTACTGTGAGCGGCCAAGATTACGCGGGGATGAAGCGAGAGGACGCCGACGAAGCCGAGCAGATTGCCGAAAACACCAAGATAAAGATCATAATGGCGTCTGAAGGTCTGGGTGCCACGAAAGAACTGATCCAGGAAATAGCTGGCGAAGGCATGGCCGCGGCCGCATCGTCCTATGCAAAGGACGATGGCAGCCTGACGTCGAGCTACCGTGACAACAAATCCGCCAACTTGGAAAAAAAAGCCCGGGTGGATGTGCGGGATACGCGTGCGGCCGTCGAGGGTGAAGGCATCATTTTCTGGCGAGATCGGATTGTGCCGGTAACGATGTTTTACCATGGGCTTGATGAAAAATCGATTATCAGCGATTACCCGGTCACTCGCCTGCTCGATGTCCATCTGCCTGAGCGCGGATACGGCAAGACACTGCTACAGCCGGACAGCCCTATCATCGAAAGTCTCAGAAAAGCGGTGCGCGAGGGCTTTAGCGTGGACGTTGATGAGGGGGTCATTCCGGATATTCCGGAGACCTCATCCATGCCCGCCCTGGGCCTTGATAAAGCGCTACCGGCGCTACGGGCATTAACTCGCAAGCACCCGGATCTAAGCTCGATGGATCGTGAGGGGTTGCTGTTTCAACTCCTGGTCCAGTATCGCGACGAAGAACTCACTTCTGCGCTCAACGATACCGACACCGGCGACCGTTCCCCCATGGACAGCGCCCCGCGATTTGCTGAAAAAACTCACGACCAACCTCACACCAAGCAGAACTCCGCTCGTGAAGCGCAAAGTACACTGAGCACACTGGCTCCACCAGAGGAATCCAACGGGTTCGGTCAGGTCGATGCATCTGAAGTTAACCAGGCTATGACGTCCATCGATGATGAACAGGCAGCTATGGACGTCATTGGCAGCACAGAGCCCCCTGAAGCCACCCCCCTTGCCTGGGCACCCGGATCGGCCAAGTCGCCCAGAATCGAAGCGAGAGAGGACCAGATGGCCTCCAGCTCACTGGTCGCCTCCTCCCCCTGGCTCATTGACCCCAGACAACTGGCAGATCGCGCCAACCGAACCATCCATCCAACGGAAGCGGCCTTGGCGGCGGCTTCTGCCGAACGTACGGCACGCATGGAAGAGGCGCTGGGTGTCAGTCCGGAGTTAGCTCGAAAAGTAGGCCAGGAAACGGCTCATGCCATTATTAAGGGATTCGAATATCCAAGCCGCGAAACGCCAACACCGGCTGCCCCTCAGAATCAGGCAGAGGAAGATGTGGTTGTAAAAGACCAGGCGCGAACCATTAACCGGATGAAAGCGTGGGTCGATGGCAACAGTTGAATGATTAAACGGCGAGGAATGACCGAGCCGTGTTTGCCCGCATCGCCGAGGCGGTGCGGGCTCATCGAAGCGGCTCTAAATACTTTGGAGGTAAGGCAATAACGCGCAGTCGCGGCCAGACCGGGCAGATGAGGACAGGCACTGCTCCAGAGCCGGTCTGTAACCAACAATAAGGCAGCGTTCCGTGGCGAAGGACAACGCGGTATAAAGCCATTCCCGGGTCATTAGAAAGTCTGAACGGTTATCCAGAACAATGATTGCTACTGACCGGGGGTCGCCAATCATTTGATGCCGGTGAACGGTTAACGAGTGTGTGAATTGAAAGAATTGCACCAAACGCCAGGGAATAGGCTTGCTCAAGGAATCCAGGCGAACCGTTTTCCTGTCGGTATCGATACTGGTAATGATGTAGGTTTGCCCGTTGGTGATGGACCAGTCCTTTAACGTCCGCGATGCAATCAACTGATCCCCGATCACCAATCCGCAATCATTGATTGATAGCGAGGCTTCATCGCGATTTGCAGGGTGCAACTGAGAGGCTGTTACGGCCGCTAGGTGTGATGAGCCCAGCACGCCATGTCGAGTCGCTGTAAGAATCTGTACGCCGCGGCGCTTCCAGACGTCAATGGCGATGTCGAGCGCACCGATAACCAAGGATTGACATCCTCCCCCACCAAACGCCTAACCGGCTTTTTGGAAGGGGATTCCTACCTCTAGACGCTTATGCCCAAGCGCGAGAATGTTCCTGCCCGCATTGGAATCGCGGTTGTGAGTGACACCGCACTCACAGGTCCATTCTCTTATTCCAAGGCCTGCTCTACCTTTCGGACTGTTGGGGCTCAAAGAGCCACAACACGAGCAAGTCTGGGTGGTGTA
>Ga0307955_1000903_pt1 | contig 14265 bp, 14 predicted proteins | sample OrgLakmetagen439_FD_201819 | JGI IMG/M metagenome (GOLD analysis project Ga0307955, IMG submission 201819) | Saline water microbial communities from Organic Lake, Antarctica - #439 | ecosystem: Environmental > Aquatic > Non-marine Saline and Alkaline > Saline | place: Antarctica: Organic Lake...
TCACGCCACGTTCCTCGCTGCTGAGGTGCTTGCTTCGTATGTCCATCACAACATCCTATGCCCAAAGGGCTCTGAGTGTTGCATTTGAAACTTGAGCCTAAGCTGCGCCAGGCGACCGAGGATGTTCTGGCCTTTGGCGTTGTCGTTTCCGAAGCTGACGCAGACCAGATCGAGCGTACCAACGACGCGATTTCACGGTTGGGCCTGATCTGGCGCGGGCTGTCGAACCAGCTGGCGGTCGCGGCCGCGCCTGCGTTGGAGGCAGTGGCCAACGCCATGGCCGCCATTGCCAGCCGCACCGGGCCATTGGGCATCGCGATCAAGGCGCTGTTCGACAACCTCGGACGGCTGACGACTTATGCCGCGACGTTCGCGGGCATCATGGCCGGGCGCTGGGTCGCCGGGATGGCGGCGGCGGCATTGTCGGTGCGCGGGCTCGCCACCGCTCTGGTCCTCCTGCGCGGCGCGCTGATCCGCACCGGGATCGGGGCGCTGATCGTCGGCGCGGGTGAGCTGGTCTATCAGTTCACCCGGCTCGTCACCCGGGTCGGCGGCGTTGGAGAGGCGTTCCGGCTGCTTGGCGATTTGGCCAAGGAGGTTTGGTCCCGTATGGGATTGGCGCTGGATGGTGCGCTGGCAGAGATGGCGGCCGGTTGGGAGGGGCTGAAGGCGGCCGCGCTGATGGCGCTGGACGATGCAATCACGGGCGTCGTCAGCTTTGGCGACCGGACGGTTGCGGTTTTCCAGGGCGCATTCGATGCGATGAAGGCGATCTGGGGCAGTCTGCCCGGCGCCATCGGTGACTTTGCCTTTCAGGCCGCGAACGGTCTGATCTCCGGCGTCGAGTCGATGCTGAACGGCGTCGTCACCCGGATCAACGGGTTCATCAACGGGTTGAACGCCGCTCTGGCCCTGCTGCCGGAATGGGCAACGGGTGAAGGTGGCATCAGGATCGGCACGCTGGATCCGGTGGATCTGGCGCGGATCGGCAATCCGTTCGAGGGTGCGGCAACCGCAGCGGGTGCCGCCGCAGCCGATGCCTTCTCCGCCGCGCTGTCGCGCACCTATCTGGAACCGCCTGACCTCGGTCTTGGCACAATGGCTGACGACGCACGGAGCCGCGCCGACGGCTATCGCGAGGCCGCAGGAATGCTCGCAGATGCCGCTAACCGCCCGCTTTCCAGTTGGCAGGCGCTGCGAGATGCAGTGACCAGCGCAGGAACCGAGGCCGAAACAGCCCTCGCCGATGCTGCGGCCTCGGCGGACGCACTCGGGCTGGAACTGAACGAGACTGCCGCCGCTGCCGGTGGTGCTGGTGCCGCCGCGCGCGCGGCCGGGACAGCGGCCGCCACCGGTGCCGAAACAGCGGCAACAGGCTGGGGTGCGGTCACCGCCACGCTCGCCGACTATGCCGCCAAGGCCCGTGATATCGGGGACGATATCGGCCAGACACTGGTTGGCGCGTTTCAGAGCGCCGAGAACGCCATGGGCGCGTTCGTCAAAACCGGCAAACTGGATTTCCGCGATCTGGTCACATCGATGATTGCCGACCTGGCGAGGCTGGGCGCACGGCGCTTCATGCTCGGTCCCATCGCGGATGCCTTGTCAGGCGCACTGGGCGGTGCGGGCGGTTTGTCTGCGGATGTCCTGCATGGCGGTGGCACGGTCGGCACAGCGGGCAAGGGGCGCGTGGTCCCAGCGCTGGCCTTTGCTGGTGCCCCGCGTTTGCATTCCGGCGGCTGGGCGGGACTGAAGCCCGACGAGGTGCCCGCGATCCTGCAACGGGGTGAGCGCGTGCTGTCGCGCCGGGAAGCGGCTGGCTACGGCCAAGGACAGAGCGCCGCCCCGAATATCTCCGTCACCATTATGTCCCGCGATGCCGAAAGCTTCCGGCAATCGCGCACGCAGGTCGCCGCCGACATCGCCCGCGCCGTGTCGCTCGGCCGGAGGGGCCTGTAGTGGCGTTCCGCAGTCGACCGGCACGCGCCACTGGTTCGAGCGTGCCGATCGACGGAACCGGTTGCGGGGACCAGAGCACGAACAACGGAGAATATTGATGGCGTTTCATGAGGTCAGGTTCCCCGACACCATCAGCCGTGGCGCGCGGGGTGGGCCGGAGCGCCGCACCCAGATCGTCGAGCTGGCGAGCGGCGACGAGGAGCGCAACGCCAGCTGGGCCAATTCCCGGCGGCGCTTTGACGTGGCGTACGGCATTCGCCGTGCCGATGATCTGGCGGCGGTTGTCGCCTTTTTCGAGGCCCGCAACGGCCGCCTGCACGGCTTCCGCTTCAAGGACTGGGCCGATTACAAGTCCTGCCCCCCATCGCAGGCGATCGATGCGAGCGACCAGCAGATCGGGACCGGGACCGGGGCAGCCACGACCTTCGCGCTGCTGAAGCACTACGTCTCTGGCGCGCAATTCTGGACCCGCGCCATTGCCAAACCGGTCGCAGGCAGCGTCCGCGTCGCGCTGGACGGGGTCGCGCAGATGACCGGTTGGTCGGTCGATGCCGCCACCGGCAGCGTGAGCCTCAACACGGCCCCCGGCCCGGGCGTCGCCATCACCGTGGGCTATGAGTTTGACGTGCCCGTCCGCTTCGACACCGACACGCTCGACGTCACGCTCGACCTTGAGCGGCTGGGCTCGATCACCTCGATCCCGCTGATCGAGATCCGGCGCTGACCACGCCGCCGGGCCGGTTTCTTCCCGCAAGTTCCAAACGCTTCTGCCCAAACCCTTCTGAAGGAGGCATCCATGCCCATCGCCGACAACTGGTCGGGGGAGTTCTCCCCGATTTTCGGGCCCGCCACCCGCGCCGCAACGGTCACCCCCGATGACACCGTGGATCTCAGCCATATCAGCTCCGCGCTCTATGTCGGGGTCACCGGCGACGTGACGCTGATCACCTACAGCTTCGAGACCGTCACCTTTGTCGCAGCGCAGGGCGTTGTGCCGATCCGGACCCGGCGGGTGCTCGCCACCGGCACGACGGCCGGTGCCATTCTGGCTCTGTCATAGGACGCTGCCGCCATGTCAGATCAACTGTCCAAAATCCTGCACACCGGCAAGGATATCAGCCGCATCAGACAGCGCGCCCGGATGCAGCAGATGGCGGAGGCGGGCTTCAGCAAAACCCGCACGGCCGCAGCCCTTGGCACCTCGCGCGCCTCGGTGCACCGCTTTGCAAAAAGCAGCGGTGTCCGGTTTCAAAAGCGCCCCGTCGGGATCCGCCAGCAGGAGCTGCCGCAGCCGCCCGTTGAGGCGGGCGATATCGCCATCCTTGACCCCGATGACTACCGCGAGGCCATTCAGGACATGAAGCCGATTGCGGCGGTGGACCATCTTCTGGGGCTGCTGGACGGGCTGACCCACCAGATCCCGGAAATGAGCCTGACGCCCGTGCCGGGCCTCACCCTGACGCGGCTCGAAGCCCGCCTGCTCTATCACCTCGACCGCCACCGGGGCAGGCCCGTGACGCAAGAAGCCCTGATGTTCGCCATGTACCAGATCAGGCCCTATGACGACTGGCCCGATACCCGCGTCGTGGGCGTGCGCCTGTGCGGACTTCGCCAGAAGCTGCGGCATCCGGATGTCCCGGGCCTGCGGATCGAGACCTGCTGGGGCGTCGGGTTTTGCCTTCGGGTCGACACGGGCGTCACCCTGGACTGGCACACAACGCCCCTTTCAGGAGTGTCGCTGTGAAGTCCCTGTCCCCGGCACTGCAGGCGCATCTGGACGACGGCACCACCAGCCTGTCCTGGTGCTGGCGGATTTCGCGCGCGGACGCGGTGACGCTGGGCTTCACCGATCATGACCGCGCGCTGGCCTTCGATGGCACGGCGTTCGAGCCGGAAAGCGGGTTTGCCGCGTCGGAAATACGCTCCGGCTCCGATCTGGCCGTCGACGCGCAGGACGCGACCGGCGTGCTGAGTTCGGACCGGATCACGGAGACCGACATTCTGGACGGGCGCTGGGACAATGCCGCGGTGGAGCTGTGGCGCGTGAACTGGGCCGACACGACGCAGCGCGTGCTGATGCGGCGCGGGGCCGTGGGGCAGATCCGGCGCGGGCGCATGGCCTTCGTGGCCGAGGTGCGGTCGCTGGCGCATGTGCTGGGCCAGACCGTCGGGCGGACGTTTCAGGCGGAGTGTGACGCGGCCCTTGGCGATGCGCGCTGCGGGATCGATCTGGAGAACCCGGCCTACAAGGGTGCGGGCGCGGTCACCGGGCTGCTGCGCGACCGGGCGTTCCTCGCCTCGGGGTTGTCGGCGTTCGCGGCGGGCTGGTTCACCTCCGGCACGCTCACCTGGACGAGCGGGGTCAATGCCGGGCGGATCACCGAGGTGCTGGCGCATGACCTGGACGGCAGCATCGCGACGCTGACCCTGCTGGAAGCGCCGGTGCGCGCCATCGCCGGGGGCGACAGCTTCGTCGCGCGGGCGGGTTGCGACAAACGCATCGCCACCTGCGGCGGGAAGTTCGCCAATACCGTGAACTTCCGCGGCTTCCCCAGCATCCCCGGGCAAGATGCGGTGCTGCGCTATGCCAGCCAGGACGGCAGCCATGAAGGGAACGTGCTGTGACCAACGTCGTTTCCAACGGACGCGACGGGCGGCAGGGCATCGCATCGCGATGCACGGGAGCCACCGCCGATCCTGCCCTCATCATTGCCGCCGCACGCGGCTGGCTCGGCACGCCCTACCATGATCAGGCGAGCCTGCGCGGCGTCGGCTGCGATTGCCTCGGCCTTGCGCGCGGCGTCTGGCGCGAGGTGGTGGGCCCCGAGCCGTTCCGGGTCCCGCCCTATAGTCGCGATTGGGGCTTGGTAGCCGGTCCCGAAGGGATCAATCGCTCCGGTGGAGCGATTGAAGGCAGACAAGGCCAGGCAGGGCAGACCGGGCCGCGTGAGGTTCTTGCGGATGGCGCACGCCGGATGATGCCGGAGATCGCACCATCAGAAGCCGGTCCCGGCGCGCTGGTCCTGTTCCGCATGGCCCCGCGCGCCATCGCCAAGCATGTGGGCGTCCTGACCGGGCCTGACAGTTTCCTCCATTCCTATGAGCGGCTCGGCGTCGTCGAGGAAGCGCTCACTCCGTCCTGGCGGCGGCGTATCGCCTTCGCTTTCCTGTTTCCACAACGCTGAGATCCTCGCATGGCCACACTCGTTCTCGGCGCGGCAGGTGCTGCCATCGGCGGCAGCGTCGGCGGCGCGATCCTCGGCGTCAGTGCTGCCACCATCGGCGGCTTTGTCGGCTCCGCCATCGGCTCGGTCGTCGACACCTGGATCGTGTCGTCGCTGGCCCCCACCCAACGCATCGAGGGCGCGCGGCTCGACAGCTTGCGCATCACCTCCGCGACCGAAGGGGCCGTGATCCCGCGCCTTTACGGGCGGATGCGGATTGGCGGCACCATCATCTGGGCCACCGATTTCCGCGAGGAGAGCAGGACCAGCAGCCAGGGTGGCGGCAAGGGTGGCGGCGGCGGCGGCAAGGTCAGGACCACCGAGTATCTCTACTACGCGTCTTTCGCTGTCGCGCTCTGCGAAGGCCCGATCACCGGCATTGGGCGCCTCTGGGCCGACGGCAAACCGATGGACTTGGGCACCGTCACCTGGCGCTGGTATCCCGGCGACGCGGCGCAGGGCCCGGACCCGTTCATCGCGGCGAGGATGGGCCCCGCCAACACCCCCGCTTACCGTGGCACCGCCTATGTGGTGTTTGAGGAGCTGGACCTCAGCCCCTTCGGCAACCGCCTGCCGCAGATCAGTTTTGAGGTGTTCCGGCCGCTGGCTGACCCGGACACAGCCGAAGGGCTGGTGCGCGCCGTCACGCTGATCCCGGCCTCGGGCGAGTTCAGCTATGCAACCGTGGGGGTGAAGAAATCCACCGGCCCCGGCAGCGCGACCATTGCCGAGAACCTGAACGCCATCTCCGGCACGGCGGACATCGTTGTCGCACTCGACCGGCTGCAGGCCATGGCCCCGATGGTCGAAAGTGTCAGCCTGGTGGTCGCGTGGTTCGGCGATGACCTGCGGGCGGGCAGTTGCAAGGTCCGCCCCGGCGTCGAGGTTGCGGCCAAGGTGACCACGCCCTCGGCCTGGTCGGTGAACGGCGTCAGCCGCGGCAATGCGGTTCTGGTGAGCCGGGACAGTGAGGACCGCCCCGTCTATGGCGGCACCCCGGCGGACTTCGCGGTGGTGCAGGCGATCCGGGAGATCAGGGCGCGGGGCCTGCGCGTGACCTTCTATCCGTTTCTCCTGATGGATGTGCCGCCCGGCAACACCCTGCCGACCCCCTATTCCGACAACGCCGCCACTGCGGGCCAGCCTGCTTTCCCCTGGCGCGGCCGGATCACCTGTTCGCCTGCGGCGGGCTATGCCGGATCGGTGGACAAGACCGGTGCGGCGGCATCGCAGGTGGCCGCGCTGTTCGGCACTGCGACGCTGGGCAGTTTCAGCGTTTCCGGCGAGACCGTCAGCTGGACGGGATCGCCCGGCGACTGGGGCCTGCGCCGCATGGTGCTGCACTACGCCCATCTTTGCGCGGCGGCAGGAGGCGTCGATGCCTTCCTGATCGGCACCGAGATGCCGGGTCTGACCACCATCCGCTCAGGGGCCAGCACCTATCCGGCGGTGCAAGCCTATCGGGATCTTCTCGCCGATGTGCGCTCGATCCTCGGGGCGAGCACAAAGATCAGCTACGCCGCCGATTGGTCGGAATATTTCGGGCACCAGCCGGGCGACGGCAGCGGCGACGTGGTCTTCCACCTCGACCCGCTCTGGGCCGATCCGGAGATCGATTTCATCGGCATCGACAATTACATGCCCCTGTCGGACTGGCGCGACGGGTTCGATCATGCAGACGCCGCCCTGGCCCCCGCGATCTATGACCGCGCGTATCTGCAATCGAACATCACCGGCGGTGAGGGGTTTGACTGGTTCTACGCCAACCCGGCCGACCGGGCAGCGCAGACCCGCACCCCCATCACCGATGGTGCCGCCGCGAAGCCGTGGGTGTTTCGCTACAAGGATCTGCGCGCCTGGTGGTCCGAGCCGCATTTCAACCGCCCCGGTGGCGTGGAGAGCGGCGCGCCGACCGCATGGGTGCCGCAATCAAAGCCGATCTGGTTCACGGAACTGGGCTGCCCGGCCATCGACCGCGGCACCAACCAGCCCAACGTGTTCTTCGACCCCAAATCGTCCGAGAGCTTCACACCCCACTTCTCGCGGGGCTGGCGGGATGATGCGATCCAGCGCGCATACCTTGAGGCGACCTGTCTGCATTGGGGCGATCCGGCCAACAACCCGGTCTCGGCGATCAACGGCGCGCCCATGGTCAACCTGCCGGAATGCGCCGCCTGGACCTGGGACGCGCGGCCCTATCCGTTCTTTCCCGGGCTCAGCGATGTCTGGACCGATGGCCCGAACTGGCGGCTGGGCCATTGGCTGACGGGTCGGCTGGGGTCGGTGTCGCTGGTGGCCCTCGTGCGCCACCTGTGCCTGCGCGCCGGACTGCCCGAGGCCCGGATCGACGTCACCGGCCTCTGGGGTGCTGTCGAGGGCTATGTGATCTCCGCGCTGGAAGCCCCGCGCGCCTCGATCTCGTCGCTGGCCCGCCATTTCGGCTTCGATGCCATCGAGACCGAAGGCCGCATCCGCTTTGTCATGCGCGGCCAGATCGCGGGCGTCACGGTCACACCCGACGGTATGGTGGCCCCCGGCTCCGCGCAGGGCGATGTGATGGAGCTGACCCGCGCACAGGAAACCGAACTGCCGCAGGCGCTCAAATGGCAGGTCGCGCGGGCGGACGAGGATTACGACGCAGCACAGGTCGAGGCGCGCCGCATCACCGTGGACACCACGCGCATCGCCGCGGAGGCGTTCCCGATGGCCGTGCCGCCCGAGGAGGCCGAACGCCGCTGCCGTCGCGCGCTCATGGAGGCCTGGGTCGGGCGCGAAACAGCCCTGTTCCGCCTGCCGCCCTCACAGCTGGCGCTGGACCCGTGCGACGTGATCCTGCTCGATCATGACGGTCGCCTGACCGAGATGCGCCTGGTGTCGATCGCGGACAAGGATGTGCGGGGCATCGATGCCGTGCGCCAGGACCGCGCCGCCACCTCTCTGCCGCCCGGCGATCCGCGCCCGGCCTCGCTGGTGACGCCCGCCGTGTTCGGTACCCCGGATGTGAGCCTGCTGGACCTGCCGCAGCTGCGCGAGGATCAGCCCGCCCACCGACCGCTGATCGCCGCCCATGCCAGGCCGTGGCCCGGCGAGATGGCGGTGTTTCGCAGCCCGTCGACAGACGGGTTCGAGCTGCTGACCACCTTTGGCGGCCGTGCCCGGATCGGCGCGTTGGTCTCGGACTTCTATGCTGGTCCCACATCACGGTTCGATCTCGGCAATGCGCTCGTCGTTGATCTGTTCTCCGGCACGCTGGAAAGCGTGACGGACATCGCGCTTCTGGGCGGGGCCAATGCGCTGGTCGTGGAAAGCGCGCCCGGCATTTGGGAGATCGTGCAGGCGGGCACGGCAGACCTGATCGCGCCGGGCCGGTATCAACTGACGCGGCTGCTGCGCGGACAGCGCGGCACCGAGGGCGCGATGGGCAATCCGGCTCCGGCAGGCGCACGGGTCGTGGTGCTGGACGCTGCGCTGGCGTCACTGCCAATCGCCGAGGCCGATCTTGGCCTTCCCTGGAACTGGCGCATTGGCCCGGCGCAGCACCCGGTCAGCGACGAGACCTACGTGGCGCAAGCATTCACGTCGGTGGGCGTGGGCCTGCGGCCGTTCTCCGTCGCCCATGTCGAACAGCCATGGCGCACGCCGCGCACGCCTGGCGATCTGACGATCCGCTGGACGCGCCGGTCCCGCGCGCTCTCGGCCGACAGCTGGGGTGCGGTTGAGGTGCCGCTGATCGAGGAAACCGAAGCCTATGAGGTCGAGATCCTCGATGGGGCAGTCGTCAAACGGGTGCTCGGCACGACCACCACGAGCGCAATCTACAGCGCGGCCCAGCAGACCGCCGATTGGGGTGCGCTGCTCAGCCCCGGTGACACGCTGACCATCCGCATCTTCCAGCTCTCCGCCCTGATCGGGCGGGGCGCATCCAAGACTGTCACACTCACGTTCTGAAAGGACCACCATGTCCGACGCCACGACCAAACTGTTGCTGCCCTACATTCTTGCGGCGCAGGCCCAGAAGCACGTCACCCACAATGAAGCCCTGCGCCTGCTCGATGCCATGGTGCAGCTCTCCATCCTCGACCGGGATTTGACCGCGCCGCCTGGCAGTCCGGCAGACGGTGACCGCTACATCGTCGCCAGCGGCGGCACCGGTGACTGGACGGGGTGGGACCTGAACGTGGCGCTGTTCACCGATGGCGCCTGGTTGCGCCTGCCGCCACGGACTGGCTGGCGGGCGTGGGTCGAGGACGAGGGGTTGCTGGTCGTCTACGATGGCTCCGGCTGGATCGGCACCACGCCTCCCTCCCTGCAGAACCTGGCAGTGGTGGGCGTGGGTACCACCGCTGACGCCGCCAACCCGTTCTCGGCCAAGCTCAACGCCGCGCTCTGGACCGCGAAGACGGTGGCCGAAGGCGGGACCGGCGATCTGTTCTACACCATGAACAAGGAAGCGGCGGGCGACGATCTCGGCCTGACCCTGCAGAGCGGTTTCGTGACAAAGGCGCTTGTTGGCCTGTTCGGGTCAGACAGGTTCCGGCTCGCGGTCTCGGCCGATGGCAGCACCTTCTTCGACGGCATGATCGTCGACAACGCCAACGGCATCGTCGAACAGCCACGGCTGCCGCGCTTCAAGGCGTATACCGACTTCGACAACTATGTCGGCGTCGGCACCTGGACCAAGATCGGCCTCAACAATACCGATTACAACGATCAGGGCTGTTTCAACGCAGGAACCAGCCTCTTCACCGCGCCAGTCGACGGGACATACCTGTTCGGCGCATCGCTGCTCTACAAGATCAACGCCAGCACCACGGCCCGCATGCGCGGGCGGCTCGTGCTGAACGGCGCAACTGAAATCCGTGGCTCCCTAGGTGAGATATCCGCCACCCACGTCACGCTCGCCACCGCCATCTGGCTGCAGACCATGGTGCCGCTGACCGCGGGCGATACCGTCGAGCTGCAGGGGTATTTCCGGGTCGCAGACGGCTACTTCGCGGCCGACCACACGTCGTTCTGGGGCTGCAAGATTGGCTGAAGGGCACAATCACGGTTTGGCGACCGATTTCCAGAGCACAAGGCCGCGTTGATGAAAGGAGCATCATGAGCAATCAGACGACACTCGCCGAGGAGGTTGCGCGGGCCTTTCGCGACCACGGGATCACCGCCGCAATCACCGCGCTGATCGGCGGCACGCTGGCGCTGCTGGCCGCGATCACGCGCCGAGCCTTCACCAATGACGCAATGCTCGCACGGCTCGACCGCGAGCTCCTGATCGAAAGGGACCGCGTGGAGAAGCAGCGCGCCGAGGACCGCAAGCTCGATGCAGACCGGCTGGAACGCATCGAGGCCGACATCCGCGCCATGCATACCCTGATGTTTGAGGCGTTCCAGCGCCACCACGACGACTGACGCGCGATAAGCGCCCAGCACCCGTCCCTCCGGACCCACGATCCTGATCACCACGCCCGACCAGTCGCTCCGGCATCGGCGGGGTGCCGACTTCCGCATGCCCATCACCCCAACGAGGCCCCCATGCCTGACCCTGTCCGAACATTCCTTCACTTCCGCGATGTGCCCCGGCACCTCTGGCGCTGGCCGGATTTCTCGCCCTCCGAGATCGCCTGTCGCGGTACCAGCCAGCTGAAGCTGCACCCTGCCGCGCTCGACAAGCTGCAGGCCCTGCGCGACCGACTGAGCAAACCGCTGATCGTGCGCTCGGCCTATCGCAGTCCCGAGCACAACCGCGCCGTCGGCGGTGCGCCGCGCTCGAAGCACATGGACGGCACCGCCTTTGATATCGCCATGTCCAACCACGACACCGCAGCCTTCGAATCCGCCGCCCGGGCAATGGGCTTTCTGGGCTTCGGCTATTACCCCCGCTCGGGCTTCATGCATATCGACCTCGGCCCGGCGCGCTCCTGGGGCGAGCCATTCCCGCCCCGCACGGTCCCTTTTGCCGCCGAGACCCCGCCCGCGCGTGAGGCGTTGGCGCAGAGCCGCACGCTGCGCGGCACCGGTGCAGCCGGGGTCGCAACCGTCGGCGCCGCCGGGGTCGAGGTCGCGCAGAAGGTTCTGGCCGAGGCGCAGGGCGCTGTTCTGCCCCTGGTGCCTTATCTCGACACGCTTCGCTGGCTGTTTATCGCCCTCGCGCTGGGCGGGATTGCCGTTGCCGTCTGGGCCCGACTCGACGATTGGCGCAAGGGACTGCGCTGATGTGGGGCGGCCTGGTGGTCGGCCTATTGGCCCGGCCATGGGCACGACGAGCAGCGGCCTTGGCCCTCGTCGCGCTCACGATCACCCTGTTCATCCTCAATCTTCGCCGCATGGCAGAGCGCACTGGTCGCGCCGCCGGGCGGATAGACATGTTGGAGCGCAATAATGCCATTCACCGCCAGATGCTGGACGCGGCCGCCCGCAGCCCTCGCAGCCGCGACGATCTTGTTGACCGCTTGCGCGGGGGTGAGTTCTGACGCCCCGCCCAGCGCCTGCCCGCCCGTCGTGGAGTACAGCCGGGCCGAGCAGGTCCGCGTGGCCGAGGAAGTCGCCGCCCTCCCCGAAGGTGCGCAGATCGTAGGCTGGTTCGCCCACTACGCCCTTCTGCGTGACCAGGCGCGTGCTTGTGCGGGCCGGTAGTTTGGAACCGCTTTTCTGAATCGTGGTGCGGCAACGCGATTGCCGTTATTCTCGGGTGATGGACCGGGACGACGAAAAGCGCATTGCGGCAAAGCTGGCCAGGATCATGGCCATGCTGTGCGTGCGCAACACGCAGCTGGAAACACTGCACGCCGGGCCGACCCCCATAACCAGGACCGGCGACTATTCGGATGTCTTTGTTCTCGACGCCGATGGTCGGCGAATTCCCTGGACGGAGGTCTCGCGCATCGATGACGCCGAGATGCGCCATCTGATGCGAGATATCGTCAACCGCCTCTACACGTTCCATCTCGAGGCCGACGATCCCAAGCTGCAGACGCAGGTCGAGCGCTGGATGGGCGTCGCGACAAAATGGGACGAGCCAGAAATCGACCCGAAGATGATCAGTCGCGGCGCGGAGTAACGCAGCGACGGATCGGCCGCGAACGTTGCGCGCGTGGACTGGCCCTCGGACAAGTGTCTGGCATTAAACCCGCATAACCCCTCGACATTCAACTGGACTATGCGCGCCCGCCACGCCTGATGTCGCCGCGACGTCTCTCCTGGAACGGACCTCAATGACCCCGAAGTACCCAGACATCACCGTCACGCTGACCGGCCACGATGGTAATGCCTTCGCCGTCCTCGGTCGCTGCCGTCAGGCCGCACTGGACGCTGGCCTTTCCGAGGACGAGATCGCCGCCTTCATGACCGAGGCCATGGCGGGGGACTATGATCATCTCCTGCAGACCGCAATGCGCTGGTTCGAGATCGGGTGATCCGAGCTGATCCACTTCGGGATGGAGCGTCAGCCTGCGTCCCGAAAACCGCCGCGCATTCGGCCTGCCACGCCGCGCCGTGCTGCCGAAGATCCTCCGGAAACCAGCACATCGCGACCGCGAGATCGAAAAATCCCCGCCGTGGCATGTCGCCCACGCGGCTGATCACCAACGCAGCGATCATCGGCCGACCTGCCGCCACATCCTCGCGCATGGTCTGCTCGAGCGCAGCGGCGACGCGCTGGATCGTGCCGGGCGGCGTCAGGCCGAGTTCCACCGCCAACGTCTGATAGGTGAGGAAGGGGTCGGCCGGGCTAAGGCGTGACAGCAGCGCCCGCACCTCGGCGGCCAACGCAGCCGGATCGTCAGCTATGCTGTTCACGACCCCAGCCCCAGCCGTTCCCGCACATCCTCGAAACCCGGATCCTCGGCATAGACCCGCTCCAGCTCGCGCCTCGCCTGCGCCTTGCGGCCGACCTGATCATAGAGCACCGCACGTTCGTAGCGCAGCTGGCGCAGCAGGGTGTCGGCGCGGTCCTTGCGGCGGCGAAGCGCCAGCCTGAACACATCGATGGCGGCATCGGCCAGCCCGAGGCGGGCGAGCGCGCGTCCACGGTAGAGCATAATTGCCGTCTCGACAGACGTCTCGTTCGTGGTACCGGCGGTCAGGGTCACGATGCGCTCCAGCACGGTACGGTCAGCGTCGCCATCGAGGGCCAGCTCAGCGAAGGTCAGGCGCACAACGGGATCCTCCGGCGCGATCACCAGCAGCCGTTCGACATGGCGCATCGCCTGTGCGTGATCGCCCTCGAACTGCGCGATCTCGACCAGCGCCAGCCTGATGCCCCGCTCGCATGGGCGGGCATGGGCATCGACCTCGGGCGTCACCGGAAAGGTGACCTGCGCATTGATCCGGTATTTCTCCAGCAGGCCACTCAGCTGGTCAAGCCCGCCCAGCGCAGCATCCAGATGGCGCCGTGCCGCCCTGAATTCCTCTCGCTTCAAAAGCAGCATGCCGGCCATCCAGGCGGCATCCGGCAGGTCTGCGGCCTTCTCGAATTCGACGAGCGCCGTCGCTTCGTCGCCCGCGTTCAGGACCTTCAGCCCGTCGACCAGCGCGCGTTCGTCGGCAGGCGTGAACAGCCGCTGGAAGAAGCCGAGGCTCAGCCGGTCGCGCTGGGCGACTCGGGGTGCATTGGCAGGAGACGCACGGCGCGGTTCGTGGACGGTGTAGAAGAGGCCGGTGCCCGGCAGGCCCGCCGTGACCCGGTTGCCGCGCGGGCTGATGGTGTATTTCGCGCCGCGGGGCCCGAAGGACAGCGATGCCGTCGACTTCGACAGGTTCAAGGTGACCCCAGGGGCAATGCGGATGCGGCGCCAGAAGCGGAAGGACATCGTTTAACTGGAGACCTTACCGAACCGCTGCTTGACATATTCCGTGATGGCATTCCCCTGAAGCTCAGCAGTGGCGTTGCCGCCACGGACAAAAAAGCGCTGAAGCTGGCCGTCCTTGAGGAAAGCTTCACGCGGGCCCGGCTCACAGCGAACCAGCAACACCCGCACTCCATCTTGCTCTTCGAACCTCGGGTGCAAGTAGGGACGGAAGACATCCCCCAACCGCGACGTGATCAGGTTCATCAGATGCAGCGCCATCTTGTCTTCATTCGGAA
>Ga0307955_1000921_pt1 | contig 14058 bp, 12 predicted proteins | sample OrgLakmetagen439_FD_201819 | JGI IMG/M metagenome (GOLD analysis project Ga0307955, IMG submission 201819) | Saline water microbial communities from Organic Lake, Antarctica - #439 | ecosystem: Environmental > Aquatic > Non-marine Saline and Alkaline > Saline | place: Antarctica: Organic Lake...
CGGGTGTGAAAGGCGCCGCGCCGTGACTGTCCCAAGGCACCCAGCCGAGAGCCGACGTTCACCACACTGCGCTACGCAACCTGTGGCGCTGCGTGGCCGCAAAAACTGTCAAAAATCGAGGTGCCCTGTGGTCAGCATCGGGGGCATCGTACAAATCGCGCCGCTGTTCTGGCTGGAGAATACGATCGAGGACGTCGAGGGGATGCGCCCCTATTCGCCGCTGGAACTGGCCGGGCGCGATATCTACGTGCGCGAGGGGTGCTATGTCTGCCACAGCCAGATGGTGCGACCGATGCGCGACGAGGTCGAGCGCTACGGGCATTATTCACTGGCCGCGGAATCGAAATACGATCACCCGTTCCAGTGGGGCTCCAAGCGGACCGGGCCGGACCTCGCGCGCGTCGGCGGGCGGTACTCGGATGACTGGCATGTCGACCACCTGCGCGATCCGCAATCGGTGGTGCCGGAATCGGTGATGCCCAAATACGCGTTTTTGGAAAATCGGATGCTGGATGCCCAGTATATCGGCGACAGGCTTCGCACAGATGCCTTTGTCGGCGTGCCTTACACCGACGAGATGATCGCCAACGCGCGTGCCGATTTCCGCGCACAAGCCGATCCCGACGCCGATCACGACGGCCTGCTGGAGCGGTATCCCAAGGCCCAGACCCGCAACTTTGACGGGCAGCCCGGGATCTCTGAGACCGACGCGCTGATCGCCTATCTGCAGATGCTGGGCACGCTGGTCGATTTCTCGACCTTCACACCGGATCCCAGCCGTTAAGGAGGCAAGGCCATGGAAACCTATTCCGCGCTGCGCCAGTTCGCCGATAGCTGGATGCTGCTGGTGCTGTTTCTCTTCTTCACCGGCGTGGTCGTGTGGGTGTTCCGCCCCGGCGCCCGCAAGACATACGAAGAGCCGGCCAACATCCCGTTTCGTCATGAAGACAAGCCCGCCCCCGACAAAGACGGTGAGCAGGGCGAGGAGGACCGCTGATGGTATCCGACAAGAACAAGAGCCCCGACAACAAGGTGCGCCCGCCAGAACGGCACTACCCCGACCCAAAGAACCGCCGCCGGGGCAAGGTCGAGGAACCCAAGACCACCGGACATTCCTGGGACGGGATCGAGGAATACGACAACCCGATGCCGCGATGGTGGCTCTGGACCTTCTACGCGACCATCATCTGGGGCGTCTGGTATGTCATCGCGTACCCGGCCTGGCCACTGGTGCAGGGTGCGACCGAGGGCTACAAGAACTGGTCGACGCGCGAGAATGTCGCCCAGGAGATCGAACAGGCTGAGGCTGCGAATGCAGAGATCAACCAAAGGCTGGTCTCTGCCGATCTGTCATCGATCCCGGACAATGACGAATTGCGGACCTATGCCACGTCGGCGGGTGCGTCCGTCTACCAGACTTGGTGCGCGCAGTGCCATGGTTCGGGCGCGGCCGGCGCGCAGGTGGGCGGCTATCCCAACCTGCTCGACAATCACTGGCTGTGGGGCGGATCGATCGAGGAAATTCATTACACCATCGCGCATGGCATTCGCAACGAGGACGACCCCGATGCGCGCTATTCACAGATGCCGGCCTATGGCGACATGTTTGAAGACGCGGAAATCGATCAGGTCGTCAACTACGTGATATCGTTGTCCGGCGAGCCGCGCAATGCCGAGGCTGCCGAAGCGGGCGAGGAGTTGTTCATTAACAATTGCGCGGCGTGTCACATGGAAGATGGCAGTGGCAACACGGATCTCGGGGCACCGGCGCTCAACGATCAGATCTGGCTTTACGGCGGAGATTACGAAACGATCACGGAAACGGTGACCTACAGCCGCTACGGCGTCATGCCGCCCTGGAACCAGCGCCTGTCGGATGCCGAGGTGCGGGCCGTGGCGGTCTATGTCCACCAGCTGGGCGGCGGCGAGTAGGCGCTGCGCGATACAATGCCCCGCGCCGGGAAAGCCTCCGGCGCGAGGGGCTGCGCCTTCGGACTACGGTCGGATTGTCGCAGGGCCTGCGCGGTAGGGCCGCACAGCCTTATCTTCCTGATGTGAGCGTGGGACGCTTTGCGCATCAAGATAGGTTCAGGACTCATCATTTGATGCAGGTCAAAGCTCTTGGCCGGGTATCCTGCGAAAACTCACCCGACCGACCCGTCCATTTCGGAGTGCCCTTGCGTGACCGATAGCCAGCCCAACACCCCGCCCTCGCTATATGCTGCGCGTGAACCGATCTTTCCCAAAAAGGTTCGCGGCAGTTTCCGCAATCTGAAATGGGTGATCCTGATCGTCACCCTGGGCATCTACTACGTCACACCGTGGATCCGTTGGGACCGGGGGCCGAACCTGCCGGACCAGGCGGTGCTGCTCGATCTTGCGGACCGGCGGTTCTTCTTCTTCTGGATCGAGATCTGGCCGCACGAATTCTATTTCATCTCCGGTCTGCTGGTGATGGCCGGGCTTGGGTTGTTCCTGTTCACCTCGGCGCTTGGCCGGGTCTGGTGCGGCTATACCTGCCCGCAGACCGTGTGGACGGATCTCTTCATCACCGTCGAGCGCTGGATCGAGGGAGATCGCAACGCCCGTCTGCGTCTGAACCGTCAGAAATGGGATGCGAAGAAGATCCGGTTGCGGCTGGTTAAATGGGCGACGTGGCTTGGGATCGCGGTGGCCACCGGCGGGGCCTGGGTGTTCTATTTCGCCGATGCGCCGACGCTTCTGGTGGATCTCTTCACGCTGAATGCGAACCCGATTGCCTATACCACCATCGCCATCCTCACTGCGACGACCTTCTTCTTCGGCGGTTTCGCGCGGGAGCAGATCTGTATCTATGCCTGCCCATGGCCGCGCATCCAGGCGGCGATGATGGACGAGGACACGCTGACCGTCGGCTACCGCTACTGGCGGGGCGAGCCGCGTGGCAAGGGCAATGTCCGCCGTCGCAGCAAGGCCGAGGCCCAAAAGGCCGAGGCCGAGGCACAGGCCGCGGGTCCCGATATCGGCGGCAGCTATGACCGCTCACCGGTACCCAACGGCATGACCGACATGGTCCCGGACCAGACGGCCGAGGCGCAGGGTCCGGGCGACTGCATCGATTGCATGGCCTGCGTCAACGTGTGCCCCGTCGGCATCGATATCCGCGACGGCCAGCAGATGGAGTGCATCACCTGCGCGCTCTGCATCGACGCCTGTGACGAGGTGATGGAGCGGATCGGCAAGCCGCGCGGGCTGATCGACTACATGGCGCTGACCGACGAGGACCGCGAGCGCGCCGGCCATCCGCCGAAACCGGTCTGGAAACATGTGTTCCGACCGCGTACGGTGTTATACACCAGCCTCTGGGCGCTGGTCGGGGTCGGCCTTGTGGTGGCGCTGTTCATCCGGTCCGACATTGACATGACCGTCGCCCCGGTGCGCAACCCGACCTATGTCACGCTGGCAGACGGGTCGGTGCGCAACATTTACGAGGTACGGCTGCGCAACATGCATGGCGAGCAACGGCGATTCAACATGTCCGTCAAGGGTGATCCGGCGGTCCGGATCCAGCTTGAAGGGACGCCCTACAGCTCGGTCTCGGTGCCTGCCGACGAGATATTTCTTCAGCGTGTCTACCTGATCGCGCCGCCCGGATCCGATCCGGCGCAGGCCGGCAGCACCGAGGTGCGGCTCTGGGTCGAGGATACGCAGAACGGCGAGCGCAGCTACAAGGACACCGTCTTCAATGGAAAGGGAGGCTGATGGCCGGGCGCGAGATCACAGGAAAGCATGTGCTGATCGGCTTCGTAGCCGCCTTCGGACTGATCATCGGGGTCAACCTTGTGCTGGCCTTTTCGGCGATCCGCACCTTCCCGGGGTTGGAGGTGGACAACTCCTATGTCGCCAGCCAGGAATTCGACGACCGCCGCGCGGCGCAAGAGGGTCTAGGCTGGACAGTTTCGGCGAAGCACACGGGCGGGCTGCTGATCCTGAGCATCACCGATGATAACGGCCTGCCCGTCGCCGTTGCTGATCTCGACGCGACGGTGGGGCGGGCCACCCATGTGCAGGACGACCAGACGCCGGATTTCAAGTTTGACGGCAACGCCTATGTCGCCCCCGTGCCGCTCGCGGATGGCTACTGGAACATCCGCATGACGGCGCGGGCGCAGGATGGCACGCGTTTTGAGCAACGCATCGAATTCCAGAAGGACTAGGCAATGACCGCGCCCATGCGCCCCGCGCCCTCGGCCTGCCCGGCCTGCGCCGCCGCCCCCGCGGCCGAGGCGCAGGCCGCCCGTGATCTGCCGCGCGCGCAGATCGCGCTGTCGTTGCCGACGATCCATTGTGCGGCTTGCATCTCGAAGATCGAACGCGGGCTCGATGCCGATCCGCGTGTTGTTTCGGCGCGCGTGAACCTCACGCTCAAACGCGCCAGCATCGAGGCCGCGCCGGATGTTACCGCCGAGGAGATGCGTGCGCTTGTCGAGGGGCTGGGATACGAGGCGCACGAGCTTGACCCCGGCACGCTGAACGCCACCGCGACCGACCGCGCCGGGCGCGATCTGTTGATGCGGCTTGCCGTGGCGGGCTTTGCCATGATGAACGTCATGCTGCTATCAGTCTCGGTCTGGTCGGGGGCAGAGGCCGCGACGCGCGACATGTTCCACTGGATCTCGGCCGCGATCACCCTGCCGGCGATCGCCTTTGCCGGAATGCCGTTCTACCGTAACGCGTGGGGGGCGCTGCGGCAGGGGCGGCTCAACATGGATGTGCCGATCACGCTGGCGATCGTGCTGGCGCTTGTGACATCGCTATGGGAGACCATGCTGTCGGGCGCGCATGCCTATTTCGACGCAGCCCTCGCGCTGACCTTCTTCCTGTTGGCGGGGCGGTATCTCGACCACCGGACACGCGCGATCGCGCGGTCGGCGGCCGAGGAGCTGACTGCCCTGGAAGTGCCGCGTGCGACGCGCCTGACAGACGGGTCCGAAGAGCAGGTCAATGTCTCCGATCTTGCCGTCGGCGACCTGATCCGCGTGCGCCCCGGGGGCCGGATGCCCGTCGATGGCGAGATCGTGACCGGCACGTCCGAACTCGACCGCTCCCTGCTGACGGGCGAGACCGTGCCGGTCTTTGGCGGGCAAGGGCAGGCGGTAAGCGCGGGCGAGGTCAATCTCACCGGGCCGCTGACCATCTGCGCCACCGCCGTGGGCGCCGATACCTCGTTGCACCGCATGGCTGACCTGGTGGCAATCGCCGAATCGGGGCGCTCGCGCTACACCTCGCTGGCCGACAGCGCCGCGAAGCTCTACGCGCCCGGCGTGCACATTCTCGCTGGCCTCAGCTTTGCAGGCTGGTTCCTCTACACTTGGGACATGCGCACGGCGCTCAACATCTCTGCTGCCGTCCTGATTATTACCTGTCCCTGCGCGCTCGGGCTTGCCGTGCCGGCGGTGACGACGGCGGCCTCTGGGCGGCTCTTTCGGCAAGGTATGCTGATCAAGCACGAGACCGCGCTGGAACGGCTGGCGCAGGTCGACACGGTCGTTTTCGACAAGACCGGGACACTGACCACAGGCACGCCGCGCCTGATCAATCTCGATGCGCTGCCTCCTGAGGCGGTTGCGGCCGCGCTGGCGCTCGCGCAAGGCTCGTCGCATCCCTTGGCGCGCGCGATTACCGAGGCAGCCACCGAGGCCGGCATGAAACCTGCCGATATCCGCGACGTGACAGAGGTGCCCGGATACGGCACGCGCGGCTTTGCGGATGGCCGAGAGATCCGCCTCGGGCGTGCCGGCTGGACCGGCGCGCAGGGTGTGCCGGAAAGCGCGACGTTCCTCAAGGTGGGCGACCAGGCGCCCGTCGCTTTCACCTTCACCGATGCGCTGCGGCCCGGCGCCGAAGATGCTGTCGAGACGCTGCGGCGGCAGGGCAAGCGCGTGATCCTGATGTCGGGCGATACGCGCCCTTCGGTCGAGGTGTTGGCGCATCGTCTCGGGATCGACCACTGGATGGCCGAGGCGCTGCCCGCCGAAAAGGCCGCGCGCGTCTCGGCGCTGGCAGAGGAGGGCGCGCGGGTGCTGATGGTCGGGGACGGGCTCAACGATACCGCGGCGCTTGCGGCGGCGCATGTCTCGATCTCGCCGGCCTCGGCGTTGGATGCGGCACGGGTGGCGTCCGATATCGTGCTTCTGGGCAATGACCTCGCGACCATCGGGACGGCGTGCACGATCGCCCAATCGGCGACCCGCAGGATCACCGAGAATTTCCGCATCGCGACGCTCTACAATGTCGTCGCAGTGCCGCTGGCGATGGCCGGGCTTGCCACGCCGCTGATCGCGGCCTTGGCCATGTCGCTCAGTTCGGTTACAGTCTCGTTGAATGCCTTGCGATTGAGGTAAGCGATGAACATCCTCACCTACCTGATCCCGATCTCCCTGACCCTTGGGGCGCTTGGACTCGCAGCCTTCATCTACACGGTGAAATCGAACCAGTATGACGACCCTGAAGGCGATGCCCGCCGCATCCTGTCGGATGACTGGGACGATCACCCGAAACCGTAACCCCCAGATTCTTTTTGGTCAAATACCCCCGGGGGTCCGGGGGCGGAGCCCCCGTTCTGTCTTGTGGGAGGAGCCGCCGTTCTACCCTGTGGGCGGAACCCACGGTTGATCCGCGCTCACCCGGGTCCGATCATGAAGCAGCTGATCTGCTTGGCTTGCAAACGGCGGCAGGCGAGATCGGCGCTGTCGCGGGTCATGCCCATGAAATTCGCATCAAACCCTGTGGGACGCTGCACGACTTTGCGCAGGCTCTCGTCGAGCGTGCTCATCTCGGTCAGCGCGGTTTGCAAAAGAACTTGGCGGGCCTTGTACTCGGTCGGGTAGCGCCCGACATTGATGCCCCAGTGCCGTCCGTCGGAGGTCGAGACGCGGCGCACCACCTCCTGTACCGGGTCCGCAGCGGCCGCGGCGGTGTCTGGTTGGTTTACGGACGATTGCCTTGGCCTCGGGCGGACCGCGGGCAGATCGTCCTCCGAAGCGGTGCTGCCCTCGGCGCGGGCGGCTGGTGCGGTCGCCGCCACGGCCTCCTGTGCTTCGAGAAGGGCACGCTCTATCCCTTCGTTATCGGCCAGCATCATCGGCTCGCGCGCCGATCCGGGTCGCGGCAAGGGTCGCAGGCTGCGGGTCACGGCCGCCGCGGCATGCGCCCGGATGGTGCGCGCTGCGCGCGTGGGCCGGTCCTCGCCGACGGCGATCCGCACCGCGGTGCTGCCGATCTTGCCCAGGTAGGGCGGGCGGGCAGGCCGGGCGATGGCGACACGCGAGGGGACCTTGCGGAACCCCAGATCGAGCAGCTCGGCGACCTTGGCGTTGCGTGTCGCCGTCGATTTGCCGCCGAACACCGTGGCGATGATATGCTTGCCCCCGCGCTGCGCGCTGGCCACGAGGGTAAAGCCCGCGGCCCTCGTGTAGCCGGTCTTGATCCCGTCCGCGCCGCGATAGCTGCGCAGCATGCGCCGGTTGGTGTGATGCACCGTCGCCACCTGCGCGTCCGCGGTGATCCGCGAGAACAGGTTGTAATACTGCGGATAGTCGTAGAACAGCTGCCGGCCCAGCAGGGTCATGTCGCGCGCGGTCGACAGGTGCCCGCTCTCGGTCAGGCCGTGGGCATTCTTGAAGGTGGTGTTTGTCATGCCCATCGATTTGGCGGTGCGGTTCATCCGCTTGGCAAATTGCGGTACCGAGCCCTCGATTGCCTCGGCCAGCGCCGTAGCGGAATCGTTGGCCGACCGCACCGCCGCCGCCCGGATGAGGTAGCGCAGCGCGATCTTCTGCCCGGCGCGCAGGCCAAGCTTACTGGGCGGTTCGCGCGTCGCGTTCCTGGAAATGGTCACCATGTCGTCAAGGCTGATCTCGCCGTTCTCGACCGCCTCGAACACGATATAGAGCGTCATCATCTTTGTGAGCGAGGCCGGATGCAGCCTCGTCTCCGCGTTGCGCGCGTAAAGCACCTGCCCGTTGCGCGCGTCGATCACGTATCCCGCATAAGGTGCGGCGTGCGCCTTTAGCGGCAACAGGACAAGCATCCCGAGCACCGCGACCACAACCAGTACCAGACGCACTGGCGCATTGCCCCGTGTTTTCATTGAACTGCTCTTTTCACTGCCTCGCGCCGCCGGTTCTCCGACTGGCATTTTAAATGATATTACCACATAAACGGTTTTGCATAAAGCACTAATCTCAAACGCAATTCGTGTATCGGCAGATCGGCCACATCAATATCTGGTGTCAACGGTCACGCACAGCGCCATCCGTCACAACATGAAGGCAGTTCAGCGGGATCGCTCGTGTTCGAACCTTTGCCGGGCGACCCTCTCGTTGCGCTCGGCCTTCTTGTGGTCGGCCAATGATTGTTCGACATACGACAGGTGGGCCTCTACCGCTTTGCGGGCGCCGTCGGGCTCGCGCGCCTGAAGGGCGGCATTGATGACGCGGTGCTGGCCGAGCAGGGTGTCGCGGGTCGTGCGCCGCTTGAACATCACCATGCGATTGTAGAAGACCCCTTCGCGCATGAGCTGGAACATCGACCGCATCATATGCAGCATGATGACATTGTGGCTGGCCTCGATGATCGCCATGTGAAACTCGGCATCGATCCGTGCCTCGTCGGCGGGATTTGTCTTGCGATGCGCGGCCTCCATCTTGTCCATCAGGGCCTGGATGACCTGCAAATCGGTATCCGAGGCAAATTGCGCCGCGCGCTGTGCTGCCAGCCCCTCGAGGTCGCGGCGAAAGCTGATATAGTCGAACACCGCCTCGTCGTGATCGGCGAACAGACGTATCAACGCATCCGAGAACGCGCTGCCAAGGACATCTGCCACGTAGATTCCCGCCCCGGCGCGTGTTGTCAGCAGGCCCTTGTCCTGCAGATCCGTGACGGCTTCGCGCACCGACGGGCGCGACACGCCGAGCTTTTCGGCCAGATCGCGTTCGGCCGGCAGGCGTTCGCCCGGACGCAGGATACCGCGCAGGATAAGCTTCTCTATCTGCCGGCTGACGGCCGCAGGCAAGCGCTCCGGGGTCACGGGCTGAAACGGCATCGGTCCATCCATTCAATTTGCGGTCAGAATAGGCACAAGGTCTGGGCGGGACAAGGCGATGAATCCGGTGCCGGCAGCGTACGCGAAATCCGGGCCTTGCACGCGCATTTTTAACCTTTCCGGGTGCAGGGTGGGACATGCGCCGTCTTATTGTTCTGGTTTGTCTGGCTTTCGTTGCGGCCTGCAGCACGCCGGGTCCGCGGTTTCGTAGCGTGACACCCGTGCGCGTCGTGGTCGCGCAAAGCGCGTTCGACGTGCGCATCGCGGGTCTGTGGGCGCAGGCCATCCGCCTGACGCCGGAATGGGCCCCGCGGCCCGCGGCCGTCGTGCCGCGGGCCGTAGCCGTGATCGGAGGTGTCAGCGCCTGTCGCGTTGAGCGGCTCGGCGGGGATCAGGCGGTGTTCGTGGCGCAGCTCGATTGCGGGGCGGGTCCGCCGCCGCGACCGCCGCCCGCGTTTCGCTGTGCGGTGGAGGATCCGGGCGGTGGCGAGGCGGATCTCGTCTGTCAGGTAAGCCGCGGGTGGTTCCCGAATGATCACAGGGGCTTTTGCAGGAACACCGACGAGGGCGCATCGGGATAGCTGCCGAACGGCCCGCACCGGGTAAAGCCGTGGCGCGTGTAGAGCCTTTGCGCCGCGTCGAGACCCGCCCCGGTTTCGAGCTTGAGTGATGTCAGGCCAAGCGCCCGTGCCTCGGACTCGATCCGGCGCAGGATGGCATCCGCCACGCCGCGCCCGCGCGCGGTCTCGGCCACGAACATCGATTTCACCTCGCCATAGCCACCGCGCAGGGCGAGCGCGCCGGTTCCGAGGCATGTCTCACCGTCGACCGCCGCGAAAAACCGGATATCGGGACCGCGCAGGGCCGCGATGTCGAGGTGGAAATTCTCGTCTGGCGGAAAGAGCGCCTGCATCAGCGCATGGCTCGCGGCGAGCAAGTTTGCTGCCCCCGGCTCTGCCGGATTGGCGGGCGTGACCTCGAAGGATTTGGCGGTGTGTGACGGGCGCATGGCGATCGGGTCCGTGTTGAAATCGCTGCCAGTTTAGCAGGCCCAGTACATCGGACAAGTATCAAGGTTTGGATATATGTCCAAGATCCTGCGGAGCCTTGCGCATCAAGCCCCATATGCTGTGGTTGATCATTGACAGGCGGGCGCGGGCGCGCCCACAGTATTGCAGCAGTGGAATCATGGGGCAGGCGCGCGTGCGGTTCTCGAAACTCAGGCTGACGGGCTTCAAGAGCTTCGTCGACCCCACGGATCTGGTGATCTCGGATGGTCTGACGGGCGTGGTCGGCCCCAATGGCTGCGGCAAGTCGAACTTGCTGGAAGCGCTGCGATGGGTGATGGGCGAAAACCGACCCACGGCGATGCGCGGCGACGGGATGGAGGACGTGATCTTTGCCGGGGTCGCCTCGCGTCCGGCGCGCAATTTCGCGGAAGTCGTCCTGCATCTCGACAATTCTGACCGGCTCGCGCCGGCGAGGTTCAACGATGCCGACCACCTTGAGATCGTGCGCCGGGTCACCCGCGATGTGGGCAGTGCGTACAAGGTGAACGCGAAGGATGTACGCGCGCGCGATGTGCAGATGCTGTTTGCCGATGCCTCTACGGGTGCGCATTCGCCGGCGCTGGTCCGGCAGGGCCAGATCTCGGAGCTGATCAACGCCAAGCCCAAGGCGCGTCGCCGTGTGCTGGAAGAGGCGGCGGGGATCTCGGGGCTGTACCAGCGCCGCCACGAGGCCGAGCTGAAACTGCGTTCAGCCGAGACCAATCTCGCGCGTGTCGATGACGTGGTCGACCAGCTTTCCGCGCAGCTGGCGCAACTGGCGCGGCAGGCCAAGCAGGCCGCGCGCTATCGCCAGATCGGCGAGGATCTGCGACAGGCCGAGGGGCTGCTTTTCTACCGCCGATGGAAGGAGGCCGCGCTTGCGCTTGATGCCGCCGAGGACGCGTTGCGGACCTGCACGACACAGGTCGCACGTACCGAGGCGGCCGCACGCGAGGCCGCCGCGCAGCGCACGAAAGCTGACGAGGCGATCCCCGGTGCGCGCGAAGAAGAGGCGATCGCGTCGGCGATCCTGCAGCGGCTGGTGGTGGAGCGCGACACGCTGGCCGAACAGGAGAGCACCGCGCACGACCGGATCGCCACGCTGGAGGCGCGGATCGCGCAGCTGACGCGCGACATCGATCGCGAGACCGGTCTCAACCGCGATGCGGGCGAGACGATCACCCGGCTAGAGGCCGAGGCAGCGGAGCTTGCCGAAGCCGCGGAAGGCCATGACGACCGGCTCGCCGCCGCGCAGGCCGAGGCCGAGGAGGCCGCGCGCGTCCTGCAGAAGCGTGAAGCGGATCTGGGCCAGATGACCGAGAACATGGCGCGGCTCTCGGCGCGGCACCAATCGGCGCAGCGCCTGATCGACGACAACCGCAAGACCCTGGCGCGCAGCGAGACCGAGGCCGAGCGCGCGCGGGCCACCGAAGCGCAGTCGCAGCAGGCGTTGGAAAAGGCCCTGGCCGATCATGCCACGGCCACCGAGGCCGATGAGCGCGCCGTCGCCGAGGCAGTGGCCGCCGAGGCCTCGCTGGAGGCCGCAAGCGCCGCTTTGGCCGAGGCGCAGACGCAAGAATCCGAGGCGCGCGCGGCACGGTCGGCGACAGAGGGCGAGACCGGCGCGCTGCGCGCCGAAGTTACCGCGCTGAAGAGGCTGGTGGCGCGCGATAGCGCCGAGGGTGGGCAGATTCTCGACCGGGTACAGGTGCAGCCCGGCTTCGAGACGGCGCTCGGGGCCGCGCTCGCCGATGATCTGGGTGCACCCGAGGTCGCGGCGGATGGGCCGTCGGGCTGGGCCGTGCTGCCAGATTACGCCGATCCGCAGCCATTGCCCGAGGGGGTCACGCCGCTGGGCGATCATGTCTCGGTGCCGCGGGCCCTGGTGCGCCGGATGGGGCAGGTGGGGTTGGTCGACGCCGCCGAGGCGCCGCGTCTGCACGCCCATCTGCAGCCCGGTCAACGGCTGGTCACGGTGGCGGGTGATCTGTGGCGGTGGGATGGATACCGCGCGCGCGCCGAGGATGCGCCAAGCGCCGCCGCGCTGCGATTGCAACAGATCAACCGCTTGCAGGACCTGTCGCAGCAACTGCAAGGGGCCGAGGCCCGCACCGAGGCCGCCGCGCAAGAGCATGAGAGATTGCGCGCCGTCCTTGACCAGCGCAGCGCCGAGGATCGCGCGGCCCGCGAGGCGCGGCGCGCCGCCGATGCGGCGGTGAACGAGGCGAACCGCGCGCTCAGCCGGGCCGAGGCGGATCGCAATCTTGCGCAGTCGCGGCTGGAACAGTCCGGCCTTGCCGTCAGCCGCCACGAGGAGGAGGCGATGGCGGCGCGCGCGGCTCTCGCCGAGGCTGAGGCGGCGCTGGCGGATCTTGGTGATCTGGAGACGATGCGCGCGACGCTCGAAGACACCAAGGTGACGGTCGAGGCGGCGCGCATGACGATGATGACCAGACGCTCGACCGCCGACGAGCTGCGCCGCGAGGGCGAACGTCGCACCCGCCGCGCCAGTGAGATTGCCAAGGAAATCAGCGGATGGCGGCACCGGCTGGAGACCGCCGAGACACGGAGCGCCGAGCTTTCCGCGCGCAAGGAGACATCCGGGGCAGAGCTGGCCGAGGCGCGCGAGATACCCGAGACGCTGGCGACCAAGCGCGCTGAGCTGGGCACCGAGATCACCCGCGGCGAGGCGCGGCGTGCGGCGGCGGCTGATGCGCTGTCATCGGCGGAGGGTGCCGCGCGGCAGGCTGCCCTTGACGAGCGCGACGCGGAACGCCGTGCCGGAGAGGCGCGCGAGGCCCGCGCGCGGGCCGAGGCGCGGGTCGAGGCGGCGCGCGAGGCCCGCGATCAGGCGGTGGCGCGCATCGACGAGGTGCTGGAGCTCACGCCAGAGGCGTTGCTTGAGACGCTTGAGGTCGATCCTGACAGCATGCCGGATTCCGATACGATCGAGGCGGATGTGGCGCGGCTGAAGCGGCAGCGCGAGGCGCTTGGCGCAGTCAACCTGCGGGCCGAGGAAGACGCGCGCGAGGTCGAGGCCGAGCATGAGAGCCTGTGCACCGAGAAGGCCGATCTCGAAGAGGCGATCAAGACGCTGCGCGGCGGAATCGCGAGCCTGAACCGCGAGGGGCGCGCGCGGCTGCTGACCGCGTTCGATCAGGTGAACGCCAATTTCGCGATGCTCTTTCGGCATCTGTTCGGCGGTGGTGAGGCGCGGCTGACGCTGGTCGAAAGCGACGATCCTTTGGAGGCGGGGCTGGAAATCATGTGCCAGCCGCCGGGCAAGAAACTGTCTACCTTGAGCCTGCTTTCGGGGGGCGAGCAGACGCTGACCGCGCTGGCACTGATATTTGCGGTATTTCTGGCCAATCCGGCGCCGATCTGCGTGCTCGACGAGGTCGATGCGCCGCTCGACGATGCCAACGTGACGCGGTTCTGCGACATGCTCGACGAGATGTGCCGGCGCACCGACACGCGGTTTCTGATCATCACCCACCATGCGGTGACGATGAGCCGGATGGATCGGTTGTTCGGGGTGACCATGGCCGAGCAGGGTGTCAGCCAGCTCGTGTCGGTCGATCTGAAAAAGGCCGAGCAGATGGTGGCGTGATAATCGCCATGAATTTGATCCGATTTTTATCTTTCCTTCATTCTGCCGTTAAAGTGTAATGGTGCTGCAAACTATTGCAGCAGAAGGAGGTGATCAGGCTGAGTGATAATGACTTTCGGACATGGATGGTTGTTCTGGCGGCGGGAACGTTGCTGGTGGCGATTATCCGGCTTTTGACGGGGCTTTGAGTCCCTTCTGTGGTTGCCGCCCGTGATGCAAGAAGTTTCTGACCCTATTGGCGTGTGATCGAGTGCGGTCTTCTGTCAGGCCTCGTTGTGCGGCATTCCAGAAGCCGCGGGCCGCGATGGTGATCA
>Ga0307955_1000992_pt1 | contig 13536 bp, 7 predicted proteins | sample OrgLakmetagen439_FD_201819 | JGI IMG/M metagenome (GOLD analysis project Ga0307955, IMG submission 201819) | Saline water microbial communities from Organic Lake, Antarctica - #439 | ecosystem: Environmental > Aquatic > Non-marine Saline and Alkaline > Saline | place: Antarctica: Organic Lake...
TAAAACCGTGTCTTCTTATGACAGTCCTGACGAGTTCCTTTGAAACATTGAATCCAAAAGTTTCTCGGACAATCGTCCTCAGTTTGAAGTTTGATAAAAAGGGATCGTTTATTACCGCTGCTCGTATGAACTCTGACACGACGTTTCTTTTCCTTGTCCGCCGATGAGAGTCGTACTGTTTACGCACAGGATTCTTCACCCATCTCGCGATAGTCATGTGGCTGACTTGCAGCAGTAATCCAGTCTTTCGCAGACTGGAGACCATCTCATAAATGTGGCGTGCCATTTTCACACGGTCGATGGGATACATTTCGGCGGTCAGGTGGTTCAAAGTGTGAAAAGAAAAAAATGGCACTGTAACACAATTCACCTGCCGGACTATAACCCAAAGACAAGGAGCCTCGTGTACGAACTGTGTTCCGTAATGTTTACATCACCGGGATCAGACAGGGTCCGTACTAGTAAATCCATAGCTTTCATAGAGCAAAAGCCGCCTTCATATGTTTCATGCTACCCGATGATATTCGTTGCCCGTGTCTTTTCAATAGCGCCTTCCTGGGTAAAGTAGTCGGTCGGCATGTTCCTGCGTTCCAGTAGGATGCGCCGGAGCTTCTCGTCCATCTCCTCTTTGTTGCGTAGCTCGCGCTCGCTGAGCTGCTCCGGAGTCAAAGAGGCCGGGTCGGGTTTGGCGTGCTTCGCCCAGTCGCCTCCGCTTCCTCCTCCGTTTGTTTCTCCGTTACGCTGCGTAGACGGCGTGGCCCAACTGGGCATGCGCCGCTCCAACGTCCACGTGGCGGCACTTGTACCAAGTCCTGCGAATGCACGGGAAAAAGCGGCTTGATAGAACGTGTTCTCGTCTCTGTCGGGGACGCTGCGCAGCAGTGATGGCACGTAGTCGAGACCACAGCCGTGCGACATCTTCTCCTTCATGCGATCGATTATGCGCGTGGTCGAAAGGGCAGGGTAAGCGTCCCGGAAAGCTTGGCGGAGGAGCGCCTTTTCTACTCCGGTCTTAGAGGGCACCAGCAAGTGCCCCGGAACGCGCTCTCGCACGAAGCGCAGCAGTTCTTCGTCCAGGAACGGGACGCGCAGTTCCAGGTTGTGGGCGGACATGCAGCGGTCGGCGCGCAGGACGTCGAAAGCGTGAATGTTCTGCAGCAGGCGCTTCGACTCTTGCACCGCTTCGTCGACAGAGGGACGATGGCTGAAGTAAGGGTAACCCATGAACGCCTCGTCGCTGCCCTCGCCGGACAAGATGACCTTATGAGATGATGCGCCGCGAATGTGACGCGCCAGGATGTACATCGGAATGCCAGCGCGGATCGTGGGAGCGTCCGAGGTCTCGCAATGATAGACGACGTCATCGATCACGGAGAGCGCGTCGTCGATGTCGAAGCTGACTTCGGTGTGTTGGGAGGAGGGGATGCCCAGGTTCTCGACCAACAGCCGCGCGTGTTGCGCGTCCACACCGCGGCCTTCAAACGACACTGAGTACGTGCGGAGCTCGTGGCCCCTGCCCTGAGCGACCAGGTGCTCGTGCGCTACGCACGCGATCAGGGAGCTGTCTAGGCCGCCAGACAGCAGGACGCCGACGTACCCGCGGTCGTCGGCGACGTGACGCAGCCGCTTTATCACAGCGGCTTGTAAGAGACGGCGCACTTCTTGTGCATAACCGTCGCTTTCGTTTTCGTCGACGGATGCAAACTGCTCTGGTTGAGGTGGCGGAATGGTATTATGCACAGCCGCGATGTCCATCGAAAACGAAGGCGTCTCGGCGGTGGTTTCATCGATCAATAACGCTACGTGTCCGGGCGGGAACTCTTCGATGACGTCGTTTGTGTCTCGGCGGAGATGTAAAAGCGGCAATAGAGCTTTGGCTTCGCTCGCCACTCCGTGAATTGATGCCTGTGCGTTCTCGCGGCGGTTCACCAACCAGAACAAAGGCCGGACGCCCACTGGATCGCGCGCCAACACGAGACGTTCGTTAGATGTAGAGTGCGGTTGTGGTAAGCGGATGATACACGCGTAGTCCCCGTCGACGCGCGAGAAGAACGCCCGTGCCTGTTCCAGCACGGTTTCGTCGTAGTCGTGGCCGTCCTTATAATGAGCGGCGAATGCCTGTAATAGTGCCGTAACATCGTGTCGTTGATCTTGCAAAAGCTCGCGGAAGTTGTATATTTGGCCGTTGCACACGATGCCATAGCCGTCTTCGTCGAGATAGATGGGTTGGTCTGCGCCGGAGTTGTCCGGGTCCATGACGGCCAGACGGTGGCACCCCCACCACACACGCGCCGAGGACGAAGATTTTGCGAGGCGTCGGAAACCGCTGTTATCCGGGCCCCGATGCACCATGGTCCGGAAAGCGGCTTTGACATCTGCTTCGGTAACCACCTCATCGCGCCCGTCGTAAAAAAATATACCGCACATGTATGTCCGTTATTTTGTCCGTTTATTGATAGTGTAAGACTTTAGATTATACTATTGTAACGCACACGAAAAACTGGATACGCTCAGTAAATGATCAGTGAAATTCCGTAGAGGCGTGTATACCGCGGGCATCTATAGGAGCGCCACTCGACGCTTGGATGAGCGCGAGCTCCGTGCTATATCAAAATTGCACCGCCATGGACAGGGGTGCACCGCTGTTGATAAAGGAGTACGAACGTTGGTGGAGCAATAAATGTTTTTCACCGATAGTACTTTTAGAAAGCGATTTACTTAGACGTAGAAAGGAGTTTGACCAAGTGTCCAATCGATATAAGTACTAGAGTTATACGGAATGGGCCAACCCTACACACTCACACATCCATTGTAACAAAATTACCTTGCCGGAGTTTATAGTTAGGGTTGACCAGTGCCGTATATTTCGCCGAAAACAGTATAAAGGTAAGTATATTCCTTATACCAACAAGGGACCGGCAGATCGAATGTCCATTGTCTTTGGACCAACGTACGTGCACGTACAGAACCTCGATCTACTCGAAAATGTTATCTATTCAATCTCTCTTTTTGGAGTTGTTTTGAGCACGCTTTTGCGTCGCTGATGATGATGTACTAGCAGGACGTCGCCGCGATTGCCTTGCACTTCCGCCAAATTGTCCTTCTGTTTGTCCTTGTTTTTGTGTTTGTCCTTGTGTGATTGCTTGTCCTAGTGTTCGTCCTTGTGCTTGTCCTAGTGTGATTGCTTGTCCTAGTGCTTGTCCTTGTGGTTGTGTTCGTCCTTGTGTGATTGCTTGTCCTTGTGGTTGTGCTTGTCCTTGTGTGATTGCTTGTCCTTGTCCTTGTGTTTGTCTTGGTGCTCGTGTTTGTGTTTGCCCTGGTGTGGTTGCTTGTGTTTGTGATCGTTGTGCTGGTGCTGGTGCTGGTGCTGGTGCTGGTGCTGGTGCTGGTGTTTGTGTTTGTGTTTGCCCTGGTGCTTGTGCTTGTGTTTGTGATCGTTGTGCTGGTGCTGGTGCTGGTGCTTGTGCTTGTGCAGGTTGTGAACGGCTTTGTTGTATACCTCGTTGAAATTGTCCTACTATAGGTTGGTCAGTTTTCTCAGTTTGCTCGGGTTCGATTTGTACGAGTTCGCTGAATGGTACGTCTTTCACTCTGTTTGTGTCTGTGCTTTTCCAGGTTTTAAATTCCACCATTTGTTGGACGATACCTTCGATTTGTCTCATCGCATCAGCCAACCTTAATGCTCGTTCACCGTTTAACGCACTCATCGTTTGTGATATGTATGCTATATATATTACATAACTAAGAAACAAATTCATCGAAGAACAATACCACTAATTTTGTTACAATGGATGCGTGTGTGCGTGTATGTGTGTGTGTCATCATCGCATAAGAGTACTTCTCTGAGCAGTAGTTTCTCCCGCTTGTATACAATGAGCGGCAACTTGCTGGTTTCAGTTTGATTCAAACGTTGATACGAACACGACCTTGTAGATCAGAGGGCTGATTTTCTACGGGTCGTTTACGCACATGATTTCACACCATCTCGCGACAGTCATGTGGCTGACTTGCAGCAGTAATCCATTCTTTCGCAGACTGGAGACCATCTCATATATGGTATGCCATTTTCACACGGGCGATGGGATACATATCGACGATCAGGTGGTTCAAAGAGCGGAAAGAAAAAATGGCACTGTAACACAATTCAACTGCCACATGCGGGAGTGCTGAAAACACAATGCGACGATCCATTGTGCTCTACCATATCATCCGCATAAAGACTGAAGAAGGACGGATGGGAATAGTGCCAACTATTTATCGAAAAGTATGGACGAAGTCGTTTTCTGCGCTTACGTATTCGGACCGGAATGGGAGGACATCAAGTACTTCCGACACATCGACGCGGCGCTCGACACTTTACGGAAAAACTGTGCGCGTTCACCAGACACGTGCAGCACAAGATTCTGGCCCATTGTCGTGAGTTATCGCGTCGGTGATGACGGTACGATGCACGAAAAAGACGTGTGGACAATGAGCGAAAACGAAGGCGACGGCGAGCCGTCGAAGAGAACTGCCAGTCAGGAATGGGGGTGTTGACATGTTTAGTCCCACGAACGACATGGCGATCGGACGACCGGACGACTCGAGGAATTATGATGGCAACGGCGACGAGCCGGTGGCCGCTTGGTTACCCTGGATGTTGAAATGGATTATTTTTGCGGGATTGTTGTCTGCCTGAGAGACCAGACGTTGTATGTCAGTGTTGTCATCGACTCTCTGCAATATCTCGAAAATCTGCCTCCTAGCCTGTTCTATGTTGATCTCGTCATCGTCTCCTCCCTTTTGGAACCGACCGTCTCTTCCACGCCTCGCTCTCGAACGGGTATCATTCGTCTTGGTACGGGGCGTCGACATGGCTTTGCTGTGATCTAACTAGATTCAAAACGGTGACTTACGTGGCCGCCGTTACCCTCTATATATACGTGTACCGTTCGAAAATTATTACGCGCGCATCAGAACGGCATCAATACCGCGTTGTCCAGCCTCGCCTTCTTGTCGGTCTCGGCACCTGTCGCATTGCGGTGATCCCCGTCGTGGTAGCTATATCCGTCACTCTCTCCTATCACGACGGCACCATCGAGAGCCAAAAGCGAAGTCGCCTGCTTGTTCTTGTCGTTCTTGCACCACACGCGCAGCACCACCGCCTTTCCCGTCAGAGCTTCGAGCTCGGCGCCTTGCGCTTTCTCGTCCATGCGCCCGAACTCCAGCGCCGACATCCCCCCCAACAGAGCGGAGCAAGTGCCGGTGGACAGTCGCAGCTCGACGTCGGGAGCTTCCCGAAAACACGCGCTCAACGTGTAAGCCGTCGTGACTTTGGCGCCCTCTCCACATACCGCACAAGACAACATCATATCGGAGCCGTCTGTATCATGATCCGCCTCATCGACGTCTATCACGTGCATGAAATCCGCTTCGCACCGGGACCGGACGAACCCACCCCCTCCGTTGCCATAGTTCTGAGAACTACGCATGGCCACAATCACGCCGAACACCGTAACCTTGTCGTCCGAAGCCCTCTTGTTGTTGTTGTTAGTGTTGTTGCTTTCGTCTAGGATCGCGGCGACCGAGGGCAAGATGCGGCGCGCACCGGACGCGTTCATGGCCGCCGTTGTAATGGCTATGGCCGTGTCGGATTCGGCTTCGGCTTCTTTTGTGTGGGCATCGTCGTCTAGGAGCGGTACACTGTATGCGTCTACGACGGCTTTCAGGGAGGCCGCCAACTCCACCGAGCGCGTCCCGACCTTGATACGACTCGGTCCCCATGAACGAAGCCGCAAAATCACCATGCGAACACGCTTTGCGCCACTTTCGCCATTTGCGTAAATCTCGGTGCCGTAGGTACCATCGGAATCCGAGTCCACAAATTCGACGACACAACGAAAGTCGAGCAACACCAGCACCGAACCCACGGCGGCTTCTTTCAGAGCTGCGCCGTCCATGACGAAGACGTCCGAGACGGAGTTGGCATCGGCACTGGGAACAACTAACTCGGACACCGTCGCGTCTGTGGAGACAGAGTCCTTGACGAAGACAGAAATGTCACCAGAAATGGGATGGACTTTGACGGGACTTACAGACACGACGGCCGTGTTGACACATGTGTCGACCTTCAAGTCAGCCATGGCGGTAAGGTGAGGGACATACATCAGGTCTGGACGGTCAGCTCCGAAACGGGTAATTGTGTCGACGTATCGCACGGTAGAAGAAGAAGATGGAAATATGGCGGCCCAGTTCGTCGATGCGGTGTCATACGCGCAAAACAAGGCTGACGAGCTGTCGAAGGTCGGGTTGCTAGGTCGCACGTCCATGCCGTGCAGAACGACCCATTTGCCGAAAAGGGCATCACAGTCCATGTTCCGCACAGCCCTCCTGCTCATGACCACCTGCATGGACGACGACGAAGAAGAGCTGTTGCCACTGCCGTCCACGAGGCGAAGCTGTAGCTTACACGCCCCTCCTACTCCCCTGCTACCACCTCGGGTGGAGTAGTGGCGTACGGACATGAGTTTGCCCAGGAGGCTGACGCCATTCTGAGGAGCGACTATGGTGGAGGGTAACATAATTTGTCTGTCGGCAACACAGACTCGGGATAGATGTTAGATGTCTCAAAGCTTCAAAGTCCTATTCGGTTTATCTAGTTTGTTTTTTTGTGTAGTTTGGGGGACGCGCTTCTAAAATTTACTTGTCAACTATAAGTAACGAAATACAACGACGACGAACGAAAGACGGCAAATATAATGACACGGTTACGTCAAAACAAAAGGGGGGGCGATGAAGCGAAAAAGGGACAAGTGACGACCGATCCTACAAACGGATCAAACGAAAGACGACGTCAGTCCATACCTAGGCAGCAACCTTCGAATGGCCAAGTTAACCGTACGTCCGGAAGACGACAGTCTACCGGTGTTCAAGGTGGTATACAACCAAGCGATACGCAACCTTCCGAACTACAGGAAACGAATCAACAAATCCAAACGAACGCATCATCGAAAGAGCAAGAACGAGAACAACAGCGGGAAAAAAGACAAACTAACAGTCCTCCTGGACCACAAACCCCACAAGTGCAGTCACCGCCACAAACACAACGACAAACAGAATTGCCTTCACAAGAAAGAAGACTGAATAACGGTGTGCAATCACGAATGTCGCCACAAGTGCAGCAATCACAGCAACAATTACCACCACAAAAACGACGGAATAACGGTGCACAAGCAAGAGCACAATCGTCGCCACAAGTTCAGACACGGGCACAGTCACAAGTAAAACGGAATAACGGTGTACAAGCGCAAACATCTCAACAATCGTCTCCACAAGGACAGACACGGGCACAATCCCAGTCACAAGTGAGGCGAAATAACGGTGTGCAATCGCAAACATCTCAACAATCGTCTCCACAAGGACAGACACGGGCACAATCCCAGTCACAAGTGAGGCGGAATGACGGTGCACAATCTCAACCGCAAACGTCTCTACAAGGACAGACACGTACACAGTCCCAGTCACAAGTGCGGCGGAATAACGGTGTACCATCTCAACCGCAAACGTCTCCACAAGGACAGACACGTACACAGTCCCAGTCACAAGTAAAACGGAGTAACGGTGTACTAGCGCAAACGTCTCCACAACAGTCTCCACAAAGACAGATACAGACACAAGTGAGGCGGAATAACGGTGCACAAGCGCAAGCACAAGTGTCCCCACAAAAGTATCAAGTGCAGTCACAGGCACAAGTGAGACGGAATAACGGTGCACAATCGCAAGCGCAAGCGTCTCCACAACAGTCTCAAGCGCAGTCACAGGCACAAATGAGACGGAATAACGGTGCACAATCCCAAGCGCAAGCGTCTCCACAACAGTCTCAAGCGCAGTCACAGGCACAAGTGAGACGGAATAACGGTGCACAATCCCAATCGCAAGCGTCTCCACAAAAGTCTCAAGCGCAGTCACAGGCACAAGTGAGACGGAATAACGGTGCACAAGCGCAAGCGTCTCCACAAGCGCAAGCGTCTCCACAAGCGCAAGCGTCTCCACAAGAGCAATCATCTCCACAAGCGCAATCATCTCCACAAGCGCAAGCGTCTCCACAAGCGCAAGCATCTCCACAAGCGTCTCAAGTACAGTCACAGGCACAAGTGAGACGGAATAACGTTGCACAATCACAAGTGTCTCCACAAATGCATTCAGAATCACAGGCACAAATGATACGGGACAATGGTACACAAGCACAATCGAACGTGAACGAAGCACGACAACCACAGGCACAGGCACAGGCACGTTCATCACCCACTAATAGTAAGAAACCTGTCCAAGCCAATACGACTGACGTCGAAGGACCAGGTGCGGAGAATGCACGAGGAGACGACGAACGAGATGTTGACGAATGTGTACAGGATTGTCAACAAGCACGAGCAGACGCTCGAAGAGCGGGGTATCCCGGAAGGTTGTGGAGTTGGTTGACGGAATCGAGAAAAGAAAATTTACCACGTTTACGGTGAATCAGACGGGTGGTTTGAGTCCCCAGAAGTTGGGGGGCATGGTACGTACGCCGGGGGCGGGGTATTCGGATTCGCGTATGATCTGTTCTTGTGAGCGCGCGAACGTGGGCGCCGCTGTATAGAATGTAGCGCCGTCTCTGGGACGCGTAGGGAGCGTGGGGTAAGTGAGCATGCGGAAAGGAACTCCGTCGTTGAGTTTGATGCTCGCGTCCTGGCGCAGTCGAAGGTCGTCTCCTCCTTTGACGTACCATACGTGGAGCGTGGGAGGGATGTATTGAGATCCCAGGCCGACGTAGTAAGCGTTGGGTTCCTCGGATTCGTGAAAGCGCACGACGAATTCGTTATCCCCGTTCAACTGTACGGAACCTACGTTCGGAGTCGCGTGAAACGCCTGTTCAAAGCTCGCAAAAGGCATGTTTTGGGCGGAAGGACCGCTCCTCAGGTCGGGAGGAGATGCCGCAAAAAAGTGCAACGCGCGTCGGCCGTCGTCTTCGGCGCGCACCTCTTCGTCGACCTTACCCCGCACTTCGATAGCCCGTTGGCCTTCGAACGCCGCCTTGCCTATGCGGATATTGGATAACATCGCCGGTTCCTTTTTACTGATATACACGTCACAAAAAAAAAGAGGGCAGTGTTGTGGGTTGACTACGGATCGGTCGTCAGTGTAGGACGGCGCGCTTGAGCATGTCGACCGTGACCGGGAGCGTGAACGAACCCGATCGAATGACCAATCGACGCGGATTATCCGTCAAGTGTCGAGGCGCGTACTTTGACCACGCATCGTTCATGAGCGCCACGGCGTGCACGAAACTGGCCTCGGCTTCGTGTACGGAAGTAGCGGCGGCGTACATTTCGACCGTCTCGTAGTTGGATATCCAGATGTAGATGCAACCACTTGCGCGGGTAATCTGATTCAGTCGGTCTCCTCCTTTGCCGATTATGTAACTGATTCGACCATCCCTCCTCATTTTTTCATTCGCGTGCTCCTCTAAATCCCTCGCGACGAATCCCTGTCTGTTCATTTGCGTCGTCCTCGTCCTCGTCTTCGTCTTCGTCCTCGTGTCGCGTCGTGCGTTATTGGCTTCCTTTCTTTGTTCTTCTTCTTCTTCTTCGATGCGGACAATTTTCGAAAACAGGCGAACGCCTTCTCCGAACAAGGCCTGGACTTCGGCCGGTCTGAGCCATCTCCCCACCACAATCATGCAATCGACCAATATGGAGGCGGTGACAGATACCGCAGACGTCGACGCGGAAAAATGCGTGTACGACGCGCGTACGTACTGTCCTAACATGCGCAGTTGGTCCTCCGTCAGATCCGAATCTCCGTGTCTATTTGACTTGTTAGAAAACAGGCGAGCGCGTAGAGTACAAAGCTCGTTCATGGGCCGAGTGGGTGTGAGACGAATGATTTTGGTAGGGTCGACGTAAGGCGGATAAATACACAATGTAGACGGTCCGATTCTTTCTTGTTGTTGTCGTCGTCGCCTGGTCGTTGTCACGCTCGTCATGTTCTATTATATTAGTTTATCCAGACATAAAACGATTGCCCATCGAATACATCAAATCTATCGATACATCTCTATAGATATACAATGGCCCCCAAAAAAGTGACTACAATTCCTACAGAAGCGTCCGACCCGGCGAGCGCTTCTGTCTGTACGGTGGACAACAAGACGAACAAGACGAACAAGACGAACAAACGACCTACAACCTCTGGGCAGCAGCGCGTCGGTTCCGAAAATAACAAGAAGCGACGCCAGCAAAGTACAGCCGACGCGACCAAAGCGACTAAAGCAGCGACCAAAGCGACCAAAGCGACTAAAGCAGAGACCAAAGCGAATGCATCGACGTCTGCGAATGCATCGAATGCGTCGAATGCATCGAATGCGTCCGTGAAGGCTAACGACGGCAGTGCAGAAGAAGAAGAAGAAGAAGAAGACGAGTATACAGAGGAAGAGGCACAAGAGAAAGACGATGGCCCTGTACCTACCATCCAATACCAGAAGATCGACCACAGGGAGCACGTGCTCAAGTGTCCCGACATGTACGTGGGCATCGCCAAGATGGACGTGCGTCCGGTGTGGGTGTACGACACGGAGGAAGGGAGAATGAGGCTGCGGTCGGTGGCGTACGTGTGCGCGTTGGCCAAGGTGTTCGACGAGATTTTGATGAACGCGGTCGATCACGCGGTGCGCCTCAAGCAGCTTCTCCGAGGAAACCCGACCACGTGCGTGGTGCGCAACATCCGCGTCGACATCGACCGTACCAGTGGTTTCATCGAGATCACGAACGATGGCGAGGGCATCGACGCAATCACTCACCCCGAGAGTGGCGTGTACGTGCCGGAGCTGATCTTCGGTCACCTGTTGACGTCGGCGAACTACGGAGCGAACGAGACCGGCGAGAACGCGCAGGATCGTATCGTCGGCGGTCAGAACGGGATCGGCGCCAAGGCGTGTAACATATTTTCGCAGCGGTTCGAAGTGGAGACGGTCGACCGCGGGCGCAAGCGCGTGTACACACAGGCTTTCGAGGCCAACATGAGTGTCGCGCACCCTCCAGAAATCAAGTACTGTGCCAAAAAGCCTTACACCAAGATCCGTTTTCTGCCAGACTACGCGCGGTTCGGCCTGGACGGTCTGTCGGACGACATGCACGCCATGCTCGTCAAGCGCGTGTACGACGCGACCGCCGTGACCGATACCGACGTGTCCATTTTTTTAGGGGGCACCAAGATAGAGTGTCGGTCGTTCGAGCGGTACGTTGACTTGTACCTGGGAGGCAAGGTTTCTGACGGCGGAGAGGCCCGGGCTTACGAGCGCGTGAACGACTGGTGGGAGGTGGCAGCGGCGTGTTCGGATGGCTCCGGTATGCAGCAAGTATCGTTTGTGAACGGCGTGTGCACTCTGCGGGGAGGGAAGCACGTGGAACACGTGGTGTCGCAGATCGTCCGTCGTCTTACGGAAATGATCCAAGAGAAGCGGCGCACGGGGAGCGGCGGACCGATCAAGCCGCAATTTATCCGGGACAACTTGTTCGTGTTCGTGCGCGCGACCATACCGCGTCCCAACTTCGACAGCCAGTCCAAGGAGACGTTGACGACGCCGGTGGCGCAGTTTGGGAGCAAGGCGGAGTTGAGCGACCGTTTTATGAAGCGCCTGTGCGATTCCGCGCTCATGGAGCGGGTGTTGGCCCTGAGCGAGGCCAACGCCGACAAGTCTCTCAAGAAGACGGACGGTAAAAAACAGGGTTCTGTATCGGTGCCGAAGTTGGACGACGCCAATTGGGCGGGAGGTCCGAAGAGCCGGGCGTGCACGTTGATCCTGACAGAGGGCGACAGCGCCAAAACGATGGCGGTTTCGGGCCTCCCCCAGTCCAGCAAGGACACGTACGGCGTGTTCCCTTTGCGCGGTAAGATCATGAACGTGTGCGACCTTCAGGCGCAGCGTATCGCGGATAACCAAGAGATCGCCAACATCAAGAAGATTCTGGGTCTGGAGTCCAATCGGGACTACGGAAATGGGGACGGAGCCGACGGTGTCGCTGCCTTACGTTACGGACGTATCATGGTGATGACCGACCAGGACGTGGACGGGTCCCACATCAAGGGGCTGTTGTTCAACCTGTTCCACCGTCTGTGGCCGTCGCTCATCCGGACGCCCGGCTTCATGACGTCCATGCTGACGCCCATCATCAAAGCGAGGAGGTCATCGTCCATGGCCGTGCGTAGAGGGGACTCGGCGGACGCGACGTTGGTCGAGTTCTATAACATCGCCGACTTCGAGGCCTGGCAGGCGAGCGGCGAGCTCGTGGCGGGAGGCTGGAAACTCAAGTACTACAAGGGGTTGGGTACGTCCACCAAGGAGGAGGCGAAGGAGTACTTCCAGGACCTGAAAGTGGTGTCTTACGTGTGGGAGGAAGACGGCAGCTCGGGCGACGCGTTGGACCTGGCGTTCAACAAGACGCGCGCCAACGATCGCAAGGCCTGGCTGCTGGCCTATGACCGTAAGGCGGGTCTGGACTACGGCAAACAGGACGTGACGTTCCGAGACTTCGTCGACCGCGACCTGATCCACTTTTCGAACTACGACATCGTGCGCTCCATCCCCTCGGTGTGCGACGGCTTCAAGGTGTCGCAGCGCAAGATAGTACACTGTTGTTTTGTCCGCAATCTGACCGAGGAGATCAAGGTGGCGCAGCTCGCGGGGTTCGTCAGCGAAAAGGCCGCTTATCATCACGGCGAAGTCAGCCTGAACGCCACCATCGTCGGCATCGCGCAGGACTTTGTGGGCGCCAACAACGTCAACCTGCTGCTTCCCAACGGCCAGTTCGGGAGCCGACGTCAGGGCGGCAAGGACGCCAGCGCGGCGCGTTACATCTACACCGAGCTCAACCCCTTGGCCTCCCTGATCATCCCCCGAGACGACGACTGCGTCCTCAATTACCTTGAAGACGACGGTAAGAAGGTGGAGCCCGACTTTTTCGTTCCCGTCTTACCGTTGGTGTTGGTGAACGGGGCGATGGGCATCGGCACCGGTTTCAGCACCAACGTGCCGAGTTACAACCCGATGGATCTGGTGCGCACGATCCGGGCCATGCTCGACGTCGAAGACGAGGCGGAAAGAGCAGACGGAGATGGAGACGGCGCTAGCACAGGACACGGACGCTTCCCGACCGACGCCCCCATGTTCGACCTGCACCCTTGGTATCGGGACTTTACGGGGACGGTCGAACACGTCGGCGACGGAAAGTATTTCACGAGGGGACGTTTTCATCGTGCGACAGAACAACCGACCGATCAGTCCAAGAAACGACAGCAGCGTCAGCAGTCTCTCGACGTGGTGATCACGGAGCTTCCGGTGGGGTACTGGACCGAAGATTTTGTCGAGACCGTCGACGTCGTCCGCGCGAACAGTGGGGGCGACATCAAAGCCGTCAAGCACAACCACACCGATTCAGTGGTCAACTGTACGGTGACGTTCTCTTCCGAAGCGGCTATGGAAGCGTATATGCGGGTTGAAGACGACGGGAAAGTACCAGT
>Ga0307955_1001018_pt1 | contig 13342 bp, 10 predicted proteins | sample OrgLakmetagen439_FD_201819 | JGI IMG/M metagenome (GOLD analysis project Ga0307955, IMG submission 201819) | Saline water microbial communities from Organic Lake, Antarctica - #439 | ecosystem: Environmental > Aquatic > Non-marine Saline and Alkaline > Saline | place: Antarctica: Organic Lake...
TTAAAATGTCGAGCGCCGATTTTCCGGGCTCTCTGGGGACGTTGTTGTTACGGTTGAACCTCTGCGACATGGGCCAGATAATGGCAATCAGCACGATAACACCGATGATCCACCACCAGCCCATTCCCCATCCCATTCCCCATCCGTGTCCGTCATATCCGTTCATCATAATATTCTCCTTTCTTTTTATTTGTTATTCTGGTTTTGCATCATTCCGCCCTGGCCTTGGTTCATCATTCCGCCCTGGTTCATCATGCCTCCTTGTCCCTGCATCATTCCTTGCTGTTGCATCATCATGTTTTTCAACTGTTCCTTTTGGTCGTTGTTCAACACGGCTTTCATTTTATCGGCGGTTTCGTAAGCGGCCACTTTCATGCTTATTTTGGTGTCGGCACAAGCCTTCATCTGGTTTTCAACCTGGTTTGCAGGGGCCATATCATCCAGCAGATTTTTCAACTTCATTTGCTTTTTTCGTAACTCCGATTGGTAATCGATTTGCTGTTTTTTAAACTCAGCCTGCAAGTCATACAGTTGTCCCACCTGGTTGTCGTTCAGCGATAACTGCTGCTGCATGTTGGGTAGGTGGTTCACCATCATCCCGTACTTTTTCATGGGCATGTTTTGACCCATCATTTGCCTGCACATGGGACATTTTCCGTTGTTCATCATGCCCTGCATCATTCCGCCGCCTTGCATCATTCCATCCTGCATCATTCCGCTTTTTTGCATCATCATGCCTTGTTTTTGATCTTGTTTGTTGCTGTGGTCATGGCCCGTTTGGGCGCTTGCCGTGTACCCTGCTATAAAAAAGAGGGCTGTTGCGATAATTACTAACTTTTTCATTTTTTTAATTTTAAATTATTATTATACAAATTACGTGATAATTAATTGTTTAGGTGTTACATAATTTTTAAATGATTTTATATTATTTATCCGTATGAGTCTTACAATATCGAGCCATAAATTTTCAACTTCCAATGTTTTACCCGAAAATGTCTTTCAGCATTTTTTTCGCCATTTGGCGAACAAGCCTTCCATGGGCATCTCCATCAGGTCGTATATACCGGCAATGCGGTTATACCGTTTTTTTATTTTATTTGTCGTCATACTACTTCATAATTGCGCATCATTCCCATGTCCTCGTGTTCCAGGTTGTGGCAGTGATAGACATAAATCCCTTGAAAATCTTTAAACTTCATCACTATCTTTACTTTCATGCCCGGCATCAGCAAAAAAGTATCCTGCCAGCCTTCGTCCATAAAACCGTCTTTTACCGTTTCCCACACCGCGCGATCCATACCGGAAATATCGCGGTCAATAATTTGAAATTGCAAACCGTGAAGGTGGATGGGGTGCGGCATGCGCATCATATCACTCATCATTCCCCTACCGTGCCCATTGTAGCCGTTGATAAATTCCCAGATTTCAGTGGTGTTCAGTTTCACTTTTTCCCAGTCGGCCACTTCGGTCATACCAAATGTTTCGCCATTGATGACCCACTCCATACGCTGGTTGTAGAAAAAAAACTGCCGGGGCGAATTAGAATTTACCGCTCCTGCCGGATCGATTTTCTCTATTGTTGAAAAGGAAGCAGGCAATGTTTTGCTGTTGCCCCCGCTTTTAGCGATTTTAAACCGGGCCACATTAAAACCGATGCCGTTTTCAACACCGTCGGACTGCATCATGCCTCCGCCCATCATTCCGCCGCCCATTCCCATTGAAGTGCCATCTGTAAAAGCGAGGCTTTGCAACTGAATTTCGTCGGTGTTTTCCGCATCTGAAAAGTCTTTCCAGATTTCGGCACGCTGTCCCGGAGCAAGCATCAGGTAAGGTTTTTTGATTGGTTTTTCCAAAAGTCCGCCATCCGTGCCGATTACAATCACATCTTTGCCATCATTCCATGCCAATTTGTATATTCGTGAATTGGAACCATTCAAAATCCGTAACCGGTAGGTCGATTTGGAAACTTCCATGGTTCGTTCGGGGAAGCCGTTCACCATGATTTGGTTGCCCAAAAAACCCTGCATTTGCCCCATTCGGTTGTTTTGCAAATAAACCAGTTGGTTATTGTTATCAAACGTGCGATCTTGGATAATCAATGGGATATCGTATTCGCCGGACGGCAAATCATCGTTTTCGCCTTCAACAATAAATAAACCGGCAAGCCCCTGGTATACCTGCGGCCCGGTGATTTTATCGGGGTGGGGGTGGAACCAATAGGTGCCGGGGCGGTTGTTCACTTCAAATTCGTAGATGTATTGTTCCCCATTTTCTATGGCATACATGGGGTGCCCGTCCATTTCGGGCGGGATGTGCAGCCCGTGCCAGTGGACAACACCTTCGCGCGGGAGCTGGTTTTTAAAGCGAATACGGATTTTTTTTCCCTGCTTCACGCGGATGACGGGGCCGAGATAGGAACCCGGCAGTTTTTCAAGCGCAGACTTTTCCCCTTTCAGTAATTTTGATTGGTAGGAATAAATTTCTGTTTGATTGCCGGGGAATAGTTGAAGTTCTGATGGCGTGGCTGTTAATTCGATATCAAAATCGGGATCAAAATTTTTTGATACTTCGTAATTCCCTGAAATTGTTTTTTGTTGGCCATTGGTAGTGCAAAAAGCCAACGATGGAAGTAATGTGATCAGTACAACTCCTTTTGCCGAATTTTTTAGAAATTGTTTTCGGTGCATTTTTTTTGTTTATTGGAAGTAGGGAAAAGACCGTGCCATGATTCATCAAATATCAACAAACGCCAATTATCTCGTAATAAGTATGTTAATGGGGGGGGGGGTATTCAAGGTGCTCCAAGTGTGGAGAAATTTCCCCGTTTGTTGGGGAATATTTCACTCAAAGTTGTTTTAATAATTGTATCATATCCCCAACGTTAAAAACAAAGTGGGAGTAAAAGGTACCGCTTCCGAATGAATATTCACGGTTTCTGAAGTGCTGGATATTGAGGGATTGCCAACATTAAAAGTTTCATCATCCCGAATCAGGAACCATATACATAATTGGCTGAAACATAGAACGATTTTCATGCCCGACATACCAAAAGAGGCTGCCCATTGCGGCAGCCTCAATGATTGTCGTCTGCAATTGTTATACAAAAATCAGTGCTTTTTGAGGCAGATCGATGGCATGGGCTTGTCGGCACCTCATCAGAGGTGTGTTCAGCGACAGAATATAAAATCAATTTTTTTTGTCAGGAATTCTTTTTAGCTACGACTATAATAAGTGATTGCAATCATGCGCCTACAGAACAAGGCATTATTGAAATTGAATGTGGAATTTATAAATTATAAAAAAACAGAAATATGAAAAGTTTAACAATTTTATCCTTCCTCTTATTTGTATCTGCTTACGGATGTGAGAAGGACGACAACGACATCGACCAACCCTTATTTATTGAGAATTTTTCTACCGCCAGTTATCTCAATTTGGTAGAGTTTACACGAAGTGCCAGCTCCGAAAACGGCGCTGTTTATGAGATTATGCCCGGACCGGCAGCCATTAACCCCGATATGGACCCTACCCCTTTCTCGGATAACATAAATATGACCAACGGTTCGTATAGCTTGGAAGTGTCAGATGTTAATGAAGAAGACTCGGAAAGCTCACAAGACGCTGTCCAATCGGTAGATATCCGCTTTACGGGAAGTGACGGCATAGAGTATCTCATTGATGAGATCAACGTGATTCACAAGGCAGCGGGAACCGGTGACCACACCTTTTTTGGCGGTGTGGGCCGTAATGAAACCATGCACGGTTCCACGGGCATTGGCAATGGTTTAATGCCTACAATGCTCTCTTACATTACATTTTGGGGAGTTGCCGATCTTAAAAATGCCAAAACCGGAGAGGTGATAGCCCAGGGGCGGCTTGTTCATATCATGACGACTACCAACGTGCGTGATCAGGATTTGAAGCTGATTACAAGTGTGGATGAGGACAAGTCGGATCATGATATTAAAAGAGCACAGACCCATATCTTGCTTCCTCCACAGGATTTGCAGGGTAATCCCGATCCTGTTCCCGGAACACCTCATGGTTTTCTTCATATGATGTTTGAAGATGTTTTTCTATCAGACGGAGAAAGGGACTGGAGACTGGCCTATGAGATCTTGCCCGGACCGGCAGCGCTTAATCCGGCTATGAGCCCTACCCCTTTTTCGGATAAGATTGGTATTGGGGCCGGCAGTTATACCCTCAAGGTTAAGGATTTGACCGAAGTGGATTCGGAGGCTTCCCTGGATGAGGTATCCAATTTTGAGCTTACCTATATCCGCCAAAACGGGGAGACTTTCACCATAGATAATGTACAGGTGATCCACAAAGCCGAAGGAACCGGCGATCATACTTTTTTCGGAGGGATAGGCCTGGATAAAGAGATGCATGGAAGCACCGGTATTGGCAATAACCTAATGCCCATGATGACCAGCTACATCACCCTTTGGGGTACAGCCGACCTAAAAGATGGCTCGGGAACTGTTATTGCCCGGAACCGTATAGTCCATATTATGGTAAGTGCCCGGGTAAGGGATGAAAATCTTAATTTAATCACAAGTGCGGATGAAAACCTGTCGGATACGAATCCCGACAAGGTGGAAACACATATAATTCTTCCGCCGCAGGATGTGGCCGGAAACCCCGACCCCGTAACGGGCACCGGACATGGTTTTTTACACCTGATGTTTGAACAGGTGGAGTTGAGTATTAAATAACACTTATTTTTTTGGGTGACGAAGCTTGCCACTCTCCGTTTTTTACGCGGTGGGGTGGCAAGCTTTATACACGACAATCACCTTCCTTTGGTTTCAAAATAATATGGCAATTATACCGTATTCGTTTCTTTATTCAATCATAAATATCGATTTAATTCTGCCAAAGTTTTGTTCATTTCCCTTTCCAATTCAAGTGAGGCTTTTATGCTTTCGAAATAAATGGAGCGTTCAAGCATGTAATTAATCAAAGAAATCTCGCCTTTATCCAGCGCTTTTGTTAACAACTCCGAATTATCAATGGTTTGCAGTTTCGATTTATAATCGCTTACGTTATTTTGAAGGCCAGTGGCCTTAGTATGTAAAACTTTTAAACGATTATATAATTGCATCTTATTGTCGCTTGCTAAATTTTCGGTGGCCAATACGTTTGCTTTCGCATATTTCACCTTGTTTTTGTTTTCCCATAGGGGGATTGACAGGCCAAAGGTTACGCCCCGGAAATCTTGTCCGGTTACGTTTTCGCTCATGTAACCTGCCTGAAGTTTAGGCAGGCTCATTGCCCGGTTCAGACTAACTTGCTTTTGGTTGAGTTCTATCTCTTTTTTTAACCAATTCAACAAGGGGTTACTTTGCTCGGCTTGTGCGTACCATTGTTCAAAATCGGCAGGAATTGTTTTGCCCGGAAATTCACCCCGGGTAAATTCAAGGGGAATTCCTCCATTTAACCGGGCCAATCCTCCAAGCAAAGCTTCTCTTTCAATGGTAAGCGACTCCTTCGCCTTTCTGAGATTCAGCAAGTTTAACTGGGCTTTGTTGTATTCCAGAATATTTGTTTCGCCCGCATCGAGTTTTGCTTTGTAGGAGTTGGCAATGCTTTCGTCATTTGAAATTCTTTTGGAAAGCTCGACCATTAAGGCATTGGTATAAATCAAATCGTAACAAACCAAACGTGCATTGAAAAGTAAATCTTTACGTTGCTTTTGAAATTCAAGGACTACCTGTTCATTTTTAATATCCGATATTTGATTTTTGTTCCCATAAGCGGTTGGAAAATCGAAGGTCTGTTTTGCACTAAAATCTGTGCGGTTACCAATCGCATCATTCCCCCACAAATAGTTGAATTCTATCTCAGGATTTTGCAGGTATATGCCGGTTTTATTCCCCAGTTTGTTGGCTTCTGCTTTTAGTCTTAAAGCAGAAATCGTCGTATTATTGCTTTCAATCTCGGTTAAAACACTATCAAGATTGTTTTGAGCGGAAAGGGATATATTGAATGATACGATACAAATTACCGCTATAATTATTTTTCTCATGCTTTCTTGGTTTTAATAATTCCACGATTGTTTAAAATGCTGTAAACTATTGGCACGATTAAGATATTTAGCAAGGTAGATGTAAGTAAACCTCCCAAAATAACTTGTGCCATAGGGCTTTGAATTTCGTTGCCCGGCAAGTCGCCCTGTATCGCCAATGGAACCAGGGCGAGGGCTGCCGTTAGCGCGGTCATTAAAATAGCGTTCAAACGGTCGGTAGAGCCTTTGATAACGGTTTCATCCAACGAGGCTCCCTGCGCCTGTAAGCGTTGATAATTTGAAATTAACAGAATCCCGTTACGGGTTGCGATACCAAACAGGGTAATGAAGCCAATTATGGCAGGGATACTTAAAATTCCCGAAGTAAAATAAATGGAAAACACCCCGCCAATGAGGGCCAAAGGCAAGTTAAGCAAAATGATTCCGGCAAGTTTGAAATCCCTGAATTCCTGAAACAGTAAAAGGAAAATTATAAATATTGCCAGAATGGAAGTGAACAATAAGGTTCTTGATGCTTTTGCCTCACTTTCGAACTGTCCGCCATATTCTACCCTGTATCCTTCGGGGAACTCAATGTTTTCATTTACCCGTTCCTGTATTTCTTCAACAACGCCCCGTAAATCCCGGCCTGCTACGTTGGCTGCAATTACCACTTTGCGCTGAACGTTTTCCCTGCTTATGGAACTGGGACCTGAAACGGAAACTATATCAGCAATTTCTTCCAGTGGCACTTTTTTACCGTCGTGGGTATCAATTAAAGCCGAACGCACACCTTCTATGGTTTCTGTATAATTATCGTTCAGCCGCAACACCAAATCAAACCTTCGTTGGCCTTCATAAATATCTGCCCGTTTTTCGCTCCCAAAAGCAATGTCAATAAACTCATTGAATTGTTCAACCGTAATTCCGTAATATGCCAACATTTCGCGATTGGCTCTTATCTGAAGTTGTGGTATTTCAATTTGCTGGTCAACATTTACATCCACCAACCCGTCAATGTCGATAATTGAGCTTTTAATTTGATTGCCAAGTGCAAACATTTTATTTAAGTCCGTACCAAAAATTTTAATGGCAATATTTGCCCTTGTGCCCGACAACATGTGGTCGATGCGGTGACCAAGAGGCTGACCAACCGTTGCTGCAATACCGGGTATGCGTGCAATGGTTTCCCTAACGTCTGCCATAAATTCTTCGCGGTTGCGTTCGTTCAGGCTAAAATTTGCATCTATTTCTGAACTGTTCACTGTTTGCGAATGCTCATCCAATTCTCCCCGGCCTGTTCTTCTTGCCGTGGTTTCTATTTCATCAATGGATAATAATTCTTTTTCTACCAAATTGCCCAAGCGGTTGCTCTCTTCTAACGAAGTTCCCGGTTGGGTTACCACCGATAAAGTCAGGGAGCCTTCATTGAACTCGGGCAAAAAGTTCCGTCCCATCGAGGAAAATGCAAAGAGGGAAACAACAAACAAAGCAAGCGTGGAAAAAATAACAAGACTTTTATGACGCAACGACCATAAAAGCGTTTTCTCATAATAGTTTGATAATTTACGTACCAACCATTTTTCTTTTTCGTTTTTTGTAAGATACTTTTCATTGGTCAGAAGCAACTTCGTTAACAAAGGGGTCAATGTCATGGCCACAATTAGCGAAACAAACAATGAGACAATAAACGATATGCCCAGAGGTTGCAACATCCGGCCTTCCATGCCGGAAAGGAAAAACAAGGGCAAAAATGCCACCATTATAATTAAAGTGGCGTTTAGAATGGAGGACCTTATTTCCTTTGAGGCTTCAAATACAACGGTAAATGACGTTTGTCTTTCTTCCTTAGGTTTTTGATGATTTTGCCTCAAACGCTTATATACATTCTCCACATCAATAATGGCATCGTCAACCAGAGAGCCAATGGCAATGGCCATCCCACCCAAACTCATGGTGTTAATGTTTAATCCCAGGGCATTTAAAACTAAAATAGCGCCAAGTAGTGATAATGGAATTGCGAGAAGGGAAATAATGGTAGTGCGAAAACTGCCCAGGAATAAAAAAAGAATGATAATTACAAATATGCCACCTTCTATTAAGGCTTTCTGTACATTATTAACCGAAGTTTCGATAAAATCGGCCTGTCGGAAAATTTTCGTGTCCATCCGGATATCTGCCGGAAGTGTTTTTTGAAGGGCCGCCAGATTTTCTTCAATTCGTTCCGTAACTTCAAGCGTGTTAGTGTTGGGCTGCTTTGATATTGAAATAATAATTGCAGGTAAGGCATTTTCAGAGGCATGTCCCATTTTTATGCCCGCCCCAATTTTCACTTCTGCAACATCCCGCACCCTTACAGGTTTTCCATTTATGGATTTTATAAATGAATTGCCCAACTCCTCTAAGTCGGAAGTGCGGGCGATACCCCGAACCACAAATTCGTTACCGTACTGCCTTATGGCACTGCCCGATGAGTTTTGGCTAATCCCTTTGCACACATCGGCTAATTCCATCAACGAAACATCATAGTATTTCATAAGTTGTGGATTTGCCAGTACCTGATATTGTTTGTAATCGCCCCCGATAATGGTTACCTGGGAAACACCCCCGGTAGCAAGTATCAAAGGCTTCACGTTCCATTCGGCAATGGTGCGCAGGTCCATCATGCTCGTACTGTCGGCCTGCAATCCTATAAAGAATATTTCGCCCATAATACTCGATTGCGGGGCAAGGGTAGGCTGGCCTACTCCCAAAGGCATTACAGAAGAAACAGCAATGAGTTTTTCGCTAACTACTTGTCGGGCTTTGTATATATCAGTGCCCCAATCGAATTCGACCCATACAAAAGAAAAGCCTTGCGACGATGCTGAACGTACCCTGCGAATCCCGGTAGCACCGTTCACGGCTGTTTCTATCGGAAAACTAACCAATCGTTCTACTTCTTCCGAAGCCATGCCATGTGCATCGGTCATTACAACAACGGTTGGGGCGGTCAGGTCAGGAAATACATCCACATCCATATTTGTGGCAGTCCTCAGTCCGAAAACCACCAAAACTATCGAACTTAGTATAATTAAATACTTATTGTTCAGTGAGAATTTTATGATATTATTTAACATAGTTGTGCGATTTAATGGTTATGACCTGAATTAGCGTCTAAAGTTCCGGTAGCCTGGGCCAGTTTAATGAGGATTGCCCCTTTAGAAACGACTCGTTCTTCCCGGGAAAGCCCTTTCAAAATTTCAGTTTTTAAACCATCGCTTGCTCCTGTCTGCACTTCTTTTTTCTCAAAGAGTTCGGGATGTACCTGCACAAAAACAAAATAATTTCCCTGTTCTTCCATTAATGCTGAATTAGGGATAGTCATTGCCTGAGTATTGGTAAGTGTTTTCAGGAATAGTTCAACAAATCCGCCAGGTATGAAAGTACCTTTGTTGTCAACCTGTAAACTTAACGGGATTAAATAATTGTCGCCGTTTGTATTTCTTCCATAGGATACCACTTTTCCGTTCAATTCTTCAAGCGTATAGGTCCGATTGTCGTGCAGGGTATGAATGTTGGCCGAATTAATCATGCCCAAAACCGGTGCGAACTTACGTTGGACTTCTGCCCGTAGCAGCAATGATTTGTTTTGTGAGATAATTGCAATGGGCAGACCAGCCTCAACATACTGTCCGTTTTTAACAAACACTTGTTTAACAAAGCCATTCATTGTGCTGGTAACTTTTTGTCCTGATGAACTGAAGTTTTTGTTCAGATTATCATAGATTACTTTCGCATTGTCGTATCGGTTTTTTGCTTCGAGCAATTCTTTTTGCGAAACAATCTTGTCTTCTGCCAGCTCTTTCAGCCTGTTATAGTTCGATTCGGCTTTTTCAAAATTATTTTGGGCTTCAAGAAACCTGACCGTTGAATTGTTGTCGGCTAAACCACTTCCCAAAATTGAAAAAAGTACTTGTCCATTCGACACGTTTTTGCCTTCCAATACATTGTCGGATGATAACGTTATGATACCATTGGTTTTTGAGGTAATTAAAACTTCATCGCCCTGCGATGATTGTACCTGTGCCGTGGCTTTTATAACCTGTCCGAAAGGCTTAATTTTGGGGTGTTCTGTGGCAAAATCAATTTTCCACGATTGCTCTTTTGTGAAAACAGTAGCGTTTGTTGATGAAACAACCACCTCTTCCGCCGCATGTATCGCATCGTGTTCATCGCTGTAAACTTGCACTTCAGAAACAATTAATTGAAACGTGCCTTTTTCAGTTTTAATATCAAAAATAAGCTGTCCCTTTCCCTCTGTTTCAGGTTTCAAGAAAAACTTATAGATGCCTTTACGTGTCGGTTTATCAAGTGTCTGACTGGTTTCATTACCATTCACGATAAGCCGGGCAGTCATGCTTCCATTTTCAAGAGCAGTGAAATTTGGTAAATGAGAGAAATGAGACAATATACTTCCCGTTTTTCCCACAATAAATGGGTCGGCTTCAGCGAATAGCTCAAATTCATTGCTGTAAGCCGTAATTTGAATTTTTGCTTCGTCATGATGTATATCTGATGTTTCGGTGGATTGTTTGTTGGTGCAACTTGCAAAGAATAGAGCAAGTGTTGCAAATATTAATATTTTGATATTCATTATCAACATTGTTTAAATTAAAAAAAAATGATATTCGAATGCAGCCAACTCTCTGCAGAAATTGGATTTCGCAGACCGGCATTCATCGAGAAACATAAAATTTAAACAATAGTAGGAGGACCCCGTAAAGCATTTGCTGCGGGGTAATAACTGGAAGGTATTATAAAGGATTTATCCTTAAACGGATTTATTACAAGGCAAGGTGGCTCAAAAAAATCAGTCTGAAAAACAACTGATACCACAAATAGTGTACTGATTTTATTTAGCGGATTTGACTCAACTATATTTATTCTTGCATAAACAAAATCACTTGTAGCTGAAATATGATGATGAATTGGAAAAGGGTGGTGGTGTTCCTCGGATGAATTTCCTTCTTCATTTTTTTCACCAGGTGAATCAACTTGGTTTTGTCCGTCAAATAAATTAACTGCCACAGACTCATGATGATGATGGAGAATCGTCTCATGACTTAATACTACCAAAAACGATAGTAACAGTGATATGGCATAAATTTTATTTTTCACGGTGCAAATATAGGACTTTTTATTCTTTTTCTAACAAAAGTGATTTGATTTCGGTTTTGGCGTGAGGGAAAAATATCTGTTGCAGATTTCGGGTGGAGAAATATATCATTTAATATTTCCACCTATTGGCCAATGCCACTAACGACAACATTACAGGCACTTCAACCAAAACGCCAACAACGGTTACCAATGCGGCAGGAGATTGCAAACCGAATAATGCGATTGCAACGGCAACGGCTAATTCAAAAAAGTTGCTCGCCCCAATCATTGCTGATGGCGAACAGATGGCATGTGGCAATTTTAATTTTCGGCCACCAAATCAGGTGATGAAAAATTGTTTTTACTCCGTTGAGAAAAATGTAGGTTTCACCGCCAGCATCAACCACCCAAAGAGGGCATTGTCGCCCCGTTCGGGATCCAGGCCTTTTAGCTGTTCCATGCTTTCGGTGTAGAAAAATGTGGAAAATCCGGCTTTAATTGTCACGGCATTGTCCAGTTTTCGGCTATAGACCAGGTCTAGTTCCTGCCCTAGATTTTCATCCACTTTGGTGCCGTTTTTAAGAAATGCTTCAGGCAGGTTAAACTGATGAATGGTAGCCTCCAGACCTCCTTTTTTGCCAAGGGCCAAGTTGGCTGTCAGCAGTAGGTCGTTGATGCCGGCACCATGATTCTCCGGCACTCCAAAATAATCTATGTAACCAAGGTATTTATGGCCGGGGCCGTAGAGGGTGGAAAACGTTCGGGATTCGGTAAGGGCATCGGCGGAGGAAAAGTCGGTGCCCGAGTAGTGGTCGTACCCGAGCATAATGCTATTTTTAGGCGTGAATTTATATTCGGTACGGGCCGAATAAAAGTTGCCCTTAATATCGCGATTATCGCGGTCAGTGCCTCGCTGCAGGTAGCCGGCAGCCGAAAAAAGCCAGTTGGCGGTTTGATATTTGAGATAAGGGCCAAAGGTGGTACGGGAATTTACATCCGACGGGTCAGGTTGTGAAGTACCAACCGCTTCAGCCTGAAATCCGTCTCTGACCCCTATCAGGGAAGTGCTGAAACCATTGGCCCACGATTTATTCAGATGTCCGTAAACCATATTTTTGTACTGGATGCTTTTGAGTGAATATTCGCTTAAAAAAGCATTCGTTTCAATGTCTCCGTCGTTGTTGATGGCATACCCCACGTGGAAGTGAAAGGTTTTGTCATTGGATGAAAACAGCATCCGGGCTACATCGTGTGCTTCGGCAAAGGTTCGCCAGTCGCCTGAGCAGAAGAGTCTCTGGTCGTCATAAATCAATGGTTGCCGGCCTACTTTCAGGGCGATATTTTTAGTAAACCGGTATTCTGCCCATCCTTCAAACAGGCCAACCCCGTTGTTGTCGGCCTTCCATTTGTCCTCACCCCATATCCTTGCATCCTGCAACGAAATATAGGCAGTGAGTTTATCTTTCTGGTGAAAAACGTTGAGGCGGGTACGCTGCCCCACCATGGTTAGGGCGTTGGTGGAAGAGGTGGGTATGGTTTTGTAGCCATCGCGATATTCACCCCTGGTTCGCAGTTCACCAGAAATCTTGAATTGAGCAAATGAGGCGCTGCTTAGCAGCATCATCAGAGAAATAAATAATGATATTTTCATAATTGGAGAATTATTGTAAAATGGTTTAGCTAATGTATAAAAAATTTACGGAGGTAAATCAAAGTTTGAAGTTTTGTCCGCTGGGGTCTTTTGTCCCGTTCTGGCTCTATATATATCATTCCGCCTCCCAAACCCAGCATGGCAAAAACGAAAGAGGCTGCGGCGATAATGCCCGTATTGATAATTATATCATTCGATGTAAAAATCATGGTAGCTTTCATGTGCGCTTCCGCACTCTTTGATTTTTGTTTTCTAAGTTAACATCTGAATTTTCCTTACTTGAAATTCTATTCTATCGGAACTTACTTTGGGATTTCTTTGTTTCATAAGGGTTTGCTAGATATTTCCTAGGTATTGTAGCAACAGAGATATGAATATATTAATTTAGTTATAATATATATAGCTTGTAATTGTAGTAACTATTACGTATATTTGCATCATGTATTTACAATTCAACAAAAGTAAAGGGAAAAACGGTAGAGTATATCAGTCGGTATTGCTTTGCAAAAAGTTTAGAGACAAGGAGACCGGTAAGCCCAAAA
>Ga0307955_1001029_pt1 | contig 13227 bp, 10 predicted proteins | sample OrgLakmetagen439_FD_201819 | JGI IMG/M metagenome (GOLD analysis project Ga0307955, IMG submission 201819) | Saline water microbial communities from Organic Lake, Antarctica - #439 | ecosystem: Environmental > Aquatic > Non-marine Saline and Alkaline > Saline | place: Antarctica: Organic Lake...
CCCGTCAGGGATTTGCGGACTGGTCGAGCGCCTGGGCCCGGCGGTTCTTATGGCGGGTTGTTCGTCGCGCCGTCTGCCCGGGAAATAAAATCAATTAAATACCTGAAAAATGAATAATTTGGCCTATCCTTCATGTAATACCATCCACAGCACGGGGAATGCATCGCTGCTTTCTCTTGGTATCGAAAAGGTCTGAAGCGCAAGTTGTCGTAATGACGTTGTTAAAATAAAGCTGAACGAAAAGGAGGTAATGATTGAACAGCGGGGCTGTAGCTAGTGACTTCCGTGCCGTATTGACGGGGGAAGAAACAGAGTTAAAAAAACAAAGTACTGGAGAAATTTCATGGCTATTGGTGTTTGGATCAGTCTAATTGGTTATTTTGGTCTCATGATTGCCATCGGCATTTATGCGATGCGCACATCGACGTCTTCATCCGAAGATTACATGCTGGGCGGGCGATCGCTCAGTCCACAAGTGGCGGCCCTTTCGGCGGGTGCTTCGGATATGAGTGGCTGGCTGCTTCTGGGGCTTCCCGGCGCGATGTATGTGTCAGGGTTGGGTTCGGCCTGGATCGGTATCGGCCTGCTTGTGGGCGCGTTCTTTAACTGGACGTTTGTTGCGCCCCGGCTTCGTGAACAGACGGTTCACTATGGTAATGCCATTACTATTCCGTCTTTCCTGGCGAACCGGTTCCCGACCCAGGCGCTGCCATTGCGTACAGTGGCGGCGATCGTCATCGTCATCTTCTTTGCCGTCTATACCGCGTCCGGCCTGGTCGCTGGTGGTAAGCTGTTCGAAAGCGCGTTCGCCGGAATTTTCAACTTCGGTGGCCTGAGCGACTACGCGGTGGGTATCGTGATCACGCTGGGCGTGGTACTGGTTTACACCGTTGTCGGTGGCTTCCTGGCGGTAAGCATGACGGACTTTGTTCAGGGCTGCATCATGATGCTGGCGCTGGTCCTCATGCCAGCGGTTGTGCTCTGGGGCGAAGGGGGCGGCGGCTATGCGCAGGCGGCGCAGACTTTGAATGAAGTTGACCCCACGCTGTTAACCTGGACGGAGGGACTGACCTTTATCGGCTGGCTGTCTGCGGTTACCTGGGGTCTGGGCTATTTCGGTCAGCCCCACATCATCGTGCGCTTCATGGCGATTCGTACACTTGAGGAAGTACCGACGGCTCGTAACATCGGTATGGGTTGGATGCTTATCTCGTTGATCGGTGCGGTGTCTCTTGGTGTGTTTGGCCGGGCGTACGCGATTCGTAACGGTATGCAGATTGATGATCCGGAAACCATTTTCATCATCTTGTCTGATCTGCTGTTCCATCCGCTGATTACCGGCTTCCTCTATGCCGCGCTGCTTGCCGCGGTCATGAGTACCATCTCCAGTCAGCTTCTGGTGTCGTCCTCTTCACTGACCGAGGACTTCTACCGCCTGTTCTTGCGTAAGGAAGCGGGCGACAAAGAATGCGTCACGGTTGGCCGGATCTGTGTCGTACTGGTTGGTCTGGTTGCAGCCTTTATTGCGTCTGATCCGAACTCTCAGGTTCTGGCGCTGGTCGCTAACGCCTGGGCAGGCTTCGGTGCAGCGTTTGGCCCGCTGATTATCCTGTCGCTGATGTGGCCGCGCACGAACGGTGCTGGTGCTATCTCGGGTATGGTTGTCGGTGCCGCCATCGTTATAATCTGGACTTCACTGGGTTGGAACGGAGAGTTCATGGGTGGTCCTGGTGTGTACGAGATCATTCCTGGCTTCTTGGCTTCCTTGATTGCAATCCTGGTGGTGAGCAGCGTGACTGCCGATGCTGGTGAGTATCAGCACATCAACCACTAAAAGAGCGCATATAACACGCTCAACGAAGTAAAAGGGCTCCTGCGGGAGCCCTTTTTTTTTGGTGCGCCAGGCATGGCGCGTAGCGCCTTGAGGGGCGCAAATACCATCACTATGGAGCCGTTCGAGTGACCGTCCCTGAAGTCCTGGCATTGCTGTCGATCGGAGGTATCGCCGGGTTCATCAACGTGCTGTCCGCTGGTGGGTCCATGCTCACGTTGCCTTTGTTGATGTTCCTCGGTTTGCCGCCGCAGGTGGCCAATGGCACCAATCGCGTCGCCGTTACTTTACAGAGTGTGACGGCGGTCAGCAGTTTCTACCGTATGGGGCATAGCAACCTGGTGGTGAGCCTGCATCTGGCTATCCCGGCGGTTTTCGGTTCCGTGCTGGGTGCCTGGACAGCAACGGGGGTGCCTGATGCGGTGTTCCAGTTCGTGCTGGTGGCCGCGATGATCGGAGCATCCGTGTTTATGCTCTTGCCCCAGCCAAAGTTGGATACCCGTCCATTGACGACAGATCGTCTCACGCCTGCGATTTACCTGGCGATGTTTGTCATTGGGGTCTACGGCGGGTTTATCCAGGTGGGGGTTGGCGTGCTGTTTATTGTGGTTCTTTACCACATGCTGAAAATCGACTTACGCCAGGTGAATGTCCTCAAGGTTTTCATCGTTTTGCTGTTCACCTTTGCCGCGCTTCTGGTGTTTGCGCTCAGCGGTCAGGTGCGCTGGGGCATGGGGCTGACGTTGGCGGTCGGTAATGTCACCGGGGCGTTTGTTGCGACAAGAGTGAACATGAGCGAGCAGGGCGCAAAGTGGGTGAAGTGGGTTACCCTGATTATGGTGGCTGCCATATTGATACGGCTGGCGCTGTTTTAGCAGCAGACAAAAAAACGCCAGCCCGGAGAAGAAAATAGTGAAAACTGTGTAATTTAGTGACTGACTGACTGAAAGCCCCGTGATTGAAAGTAGCCGGGGCTTCTTTCATTTTTACACACTGTGTAATCCGATGTGTAAAAGTTGTTTGCTGGCCGTAACGGGAGATCAAAACAACACCAGTGGTAAGGAGCGGCAACGAAGAACAGCTCAGTTGGCGTCTCGTTAAAAGTTTGGTTATACAGTTCAGAGGTTGGTCTCTTCTAACCAGTACTGACTATCATTCGGGTTAAACACTTCTCGTACAAAATATTCATTTTTGTCCTTGTCAAACCAGATAAGCTCTATCCGCTTGCCAATCAGCTTCGACAATCGCTGGCATTCTGAGGCGAGGACCTTTTCTGCGTCGTTGCTGACTTTATGCTCAGCGGACTCCCACGCTCTGACACGGTCAATATCTCCGATTGAATTCTTAATACATAAGAAAATTGCCGCCCTTGAATAAGATACAGAATGCCCATCGCAGAGGAATTTCGATTCTCCGGGAACCACACACGCCTCAATCTTATAGGCAGCTCTGAAATGGCGGTGGCGTCTCAAGCATGCCTCCGTTGAGATGCGTCGTTTAAAAAAACTGCCGATCATAAATGCCTCGTATAATTCTTGCTGCATGCGCACCCGTGCGATCGAGCCGAAGGCGAAATTCAGTTGGCATCCCCTGGCTATTTTCATTAGATGCCATCCTTAACCTTCATCCACGATGTGAGCAGCCTCGCCACGTTCGATTCCCGCCTTTGCTCGCCTGTATGCCATCGGGGGGATCTCTGGAGATTCAGAGTTCAAGGTGTCTCTTCGTTCTGCCAGTTCGCGAAATTGCTGCGTGACCTTTGCGTCATCGGACTTGAGATCTATCGTTCTCAATATCCGGGCTTGGTTTTTTAGCGCAAGGAAGCTTGTGCCGCTTACTCGGTGTTCATTTGCTCGTGCACTCGGATCAAGAAATGTCGATACTGAGGTAAGTGCAGCAACAAAAATCGCAACGATGCCAGATACCAACACCAAATCGTTGAACGCAGCGACGCCAGCTACCCCTGCTCCGATTGCCGAAGGCACGCCTAGCCAATAGTTGCAGTGTCTCCAAGTCGAGGCCGCTTCAAAATGCCCTTTTGACGAATATTTTGCATCCTCCTCAATCCTTTCGAGTTCTCGCGAAATGTCTTCTTTCATAGCTATCCATACTCCGGAAACGGGGAGCCCCCAAAAAGCTGACGCCACTTTGCAATTGCTGTTTTATGATCGTCATTCTCACCATACGTTGCGTACCAAGCAGATCCTGCGAGCGTCTTGGCGCTTTCAAGTCGCTTTAATAGTTCCTGGCGGGAGTTGTAGTTGAGGTAGCCATCGACGATGCCTCGGTCATGAAAAAGTGGCGATTTTACTACCTCGAATGCTTTATCAAACCACGTAAAAAGCGCCCAGCTTAAGTCATCAATTGCATGCGTCCAGGCGTGCAACGCTGCAACCTCAATGTGATACGACTGCATGTAGTCGGAGTGGGCCTTGTTCCACCACTTGACCATTTTTAGGGCCTTTCGAAAATTTGGGCCGCGAAGTCGACTTGCGGCTTCGACATCTGCTGAATGAACTCTAGGATTTGTAGATATCCAACTGCCTGTATTGGAATCTGGAATTTGGTATTCTAGGAACTTTCCATTGTCAGAGACCCTTGATGCAGGGACGATATCAACGTCAGGCCATGTCTCATACTTCAAAGTTACCGCTTGTCCATTCCGACGAACGCCCGTTCTGTATCCTCCTAACGCATCGCGAACCGACTTAAGGACCTGATGAGGCGTCTTTTCTTTGATGTGCTTTCCGAAATGAAGAACAACCATGACGTCTACATCAGAGTAACCGGACAGAGCGGTGAACCGCGATATCGAACCAGACGGAAACGCCTCCAGAATCTCGAAATGGTTTCCAAGTAATGAAACGAGCCGGTCACGACGTTTGTTGGCGACCGTACGGTGATCACCCGAAAGATTGATGGAACTGTAAAACTGGTCAAACGACACGGCGACGGTATAAGGCATGCTTCCATGACACCTAGCAGTTGATTGGCTTGAATTTCGATTAAACCGCAATTGAGCCTCCGGATCAAAACGTCGCTCAGAAGCTTGAGTTGCAAAAGGGCTCCGCCCTCTCGCCGCAAGCGGCGATTCACCCGAGGTATTTGACGACCAGCGATGGTCTGGTAAGGTCGAAGAGTGGCACAGGGAGAGGTCCCGATGGCCGCGACCGGCGATGAGGGGTGTTGTGCTGTTTAGGCCAACCCCCGAATCCCTTCTTTAACCGAGCAAGCAGCCAATATTGGTTAGGCGCTTTGAGGCTGAGTTACCTTTTTTTATGGCGCTTTCAATAAGCGCTGAGTCCCCCATCAGCACAAGTTTTTTAGAAGGTCTAGTGACTGCTGTGTAGATCAGAGACTGATCGGTCATGCGTGATGCATATTCGGGAAGTAGCAGAATACACTTGGGCCACTGCGACCCCTGCGATTTATGGATCGATATGGCGTACCCTAGCTCAATGCTGGTGATGGTTTCGTTGGTGATCTCGACAGGCTTCCCGTCTATGTTCATGACACCGTAAGCGCCTTCCTTAGGGGCATCATACACGTGGGTAATCTCGCCAAGGTCACCATTGCGAATATCGGCGTCATAGTCGTTCCGGGTCACCATGATTCGGTCACCTAACCTGATCTTCGTCCCGCTGCTTGTTATCCAAGGTATCCATTCCATTCCCAGGTCTGTGTAGCAGAGTTCTTGAGGTTGGAACTCGTCATATTGAGATTGAATGAGCTTGTTAACTTCGGTGACACCTAACGGGCCCTTGCGGATTGGCGTCAGTACAATACAATCGGCTGGATTGTTGGTTTTAAGGTACTCTTCTAGCAGTGATTCGTGACTAAACTCGGGAACATAGCGTGTATCGCCACACGCACTGTTCAGTAAGGCCCTATCCATCTCTCCCTTGCGCACGGCAGTCGCCAACTGGTGAATGCCACTCAGTTCACCCTGTCGTTTCACCTGTGTCAGCTCGAACATGGGAAGTCCGCTGTCCATCGCCGCGTGGAAGACCAGGCCGCCACCGACTGGAGGGAGCTGGGACGCATCACCCAGCAGAATGATACGCGCTGCGGATGGGAGGATGCCTACGATCTTATAAGCCGAGAGCAGATCCACCATTGAGGCTTCATCGATTACCAGTAGAACATGCTCTTCAACATCACGCTTCTGATCTCTGAGGTGATCAGAGATGAACTTGGCAATCGTTTGCGCCTCTCGTCCTGTACTTTCGGCCATGCGCTGAGCAGCGCGACCTGAGAGCGCTACCTGATACTTCGCAAGACCTGAAGAGAGCTGATCGTAGATCGCGAGAATCGCCAAAAGGATCGTGGTTTTACCCGTGCCAGCACCACCTGAAATTATGGAGACAGGCGATTTCACGGCGCTTATAACGGCCGCACGCTGCTCCGCAGTCATGCGAAATGGCAGCGATGCCTCAAACGATTTGAGTGCTGCTTCAATTTGGTTATCGGTAAGGTCTTTTTCCCAGCCTGCCAGCAATGAGCCGCTACCTGGGGGACGCTCACTGCATTTGGTCAGGAAGCGACTAACGGTGCGCTCCTGTATCGCAGCCCCGAGGCTCTGAAAACCATTCCCGACTCGCAAGAGTGCGCCGTGTTTTAATGCAGCATCCGTAACGCCTGCTGCATTGAGGCCGATCGTTTCGCAGATCGCTTCTGAGCCACGAATCATATCGTCCTCGGGAACAACAGTGGAGCCGGTCTCATAGCAAAATCTGGTAGCCACTTGCTCAGCCACAGCCGCTAGGATGCGACTCTCAGGCACATTCAACTTGGTGCGTTTGATGAGCTTTAACGTGTCTTTAAACGACACGCCAAAAGCAGTAAGTATCAAAGGATCTTCGGAGATTGTCTGGACGGGGTTGTCGTAAACCCTTGCCAAACTCTGAGCCAGCGAGAGGGGAAGTTTAGACTTCTGCAACCACTCCAGGGCCGCGTAAAAGCCCTCTGAGGGCCACTTTTCAATAATTGCGTGTGCCGACTCTGCGGAAACACCTGCCACTCCTGAAAGGCCTTCTACGTCCTTCTCGCGCACTCGCTGGTCAAGATCCGGGAATTGGCGTACCAAGCGTTTGGCTTTAACCTCTCCAACGCCCTCTATGTTAGCAGCGATCCATCTCGCCAAGAGTTCGCCGGAGGGGCGCACGAACTGCGACTTCTTCACCTTCATATAGCGCTCGGTGATCTCAAAGCTCCCCGCTTTGAAACTGTGGGTTTTGGTGATGCCATCGACATTCCAAACGGTCCCGACTTCAGCAGCCTCCATCACTTTCTTGGGGAAGGTAAGACACAGCGTATGCTTACGTCTAATCACTGAGCCGTCTTCTGCAATCTCCCAAGCGGTGCGGACTCCCAACCTGCGTATTTTGGCGATTTGAACCTTGATCATCGAGGCTGGTACCCCGTTTCCAGAAGCACCTCTTTCATCGCCGCATACTTCTCATTTTCACGTTTCAGTTGAGCGTTCTCGGCCTTGAGTTTCACGATCTGGTCCATAAGTTTGCTGACTTCCGCGTTGGTCACAGCAGCCTTCTTCTCCGAACGTTCACGGGCTGCCTTATGGGCTTTCGTATCGGCCTCTTTTTCGCCGTACCAACGTGCGTCGGCATCCTCAATGAGTTTCCTGATCTCGGCGTTTGAACCGTAGGTAGATCGGGAGATATTCAGCTCCGAGAATAGCGCTGAACGATTCACAATGCCGCGTCGCTCGTACTCGCCATGGTCCTCCTGAGTCTCGCGCTCGGCGATCCATTGCTTAACGGCTTCCAGGTTCTCTTGCCCCTTCGCTTGCCCGTTACTCATCGACTTCCCCCAGTATCTTTTTGAGCGCTGTTAGGAAGCCGCGAGGTAAGATTTCCATACCATACTCATCCTTCACCTGGCCCAGATCATTCGTCTGAAAGGCCAACTTTTCCAGCCATTCCTCGGTGCAGACGGTTCGCAGCGCTTTGATCTCGTTGTCTGAGCAAATCCCTTTCAATGAGGGCAGCAGATCCACGCTGTCCTCATGCTGGGATTCAGTGAATGCCGTGGGGCGCTTATCAATGACGATTTTGGTTTGATTCTTGAGCATGTTGGCTTCGCTTTTGTAGCGATCCCGCTCACGAACGATCTGCCCGAAGAGGGCACGCACAGCCGTGTCATCAATGCGTTCCAGCAGCTGGTAGTCCTGACTTGTTTTCTTAGCGGGCCCTACGCGTGGCTTCTTGGTGGTCGTTTGGGCCTTGACGGCCCACGCTTCGATCAAGTCACGATAGTGCTTATTCGCGGTTGCACGAATCGACTGATAACCAACGCCGCCATTCTCTTCAGATACGCGCCCAATGGTGGTGATAGAAAAGTCCCTGGCCCCCGAGTCGTAATAGGCCTTGAGGGTCTGGCCGAGCTTGTCCAGGGACGCCTTCGTTTTGGCTGTCTTGCCATCCTTAAGGGTCTCCAAGACAGCATCGACATCGATATTCATTCGAACACCTCAAGTGAAGGAATCCGCTTCATGGAGCCCGATGATAGCGTGATCGGGGAAATGTTTTTGACGGCCTCAAATCCGGATTTTAGAAGTCCGGCATCGCTTAGGTATTCTTCTGCTTCGACGTAGTTTGCGGCTACGCGGTAGCCCTCCAGCTTGTCATCGGGATTGGCGATCTTCGCCATCTTCCGCATGATCGCATTGCCCGCGATCAGCTGAGTTTGTTCGTCCATCTCAAGGAAAAGAGGTTGGTAGCCTGAGCGGGCCATCATGCGACTCAAGGCATTGGTGCGCTTGGCGATAGCGGGCGTCTTGCGCAGGTCATCATGCAGATCGGGATAAAATTCAGCATCCTCACACAGCAAGGATAAGTGCAGTAACTCCGAGTCCGTTTCGATGAACTTCATGCTGACGTTGAGATCCTCTGAAGAGCCAACCGCGATCAGCTTTTGACCGTCATCGTCCTCCTCGCGCTGGTTCTCTATTTGAATCAACCGGTTGATCAGGTTGAAGGTTGCGATGTAATCCTTCACATACTCATCTGCTTCCACGCGCTGCTTCTCGTAGCGGCGCTCCATGGCCTGAAGTTCGCTGTGCTTGAGGAACACCTCGCCTGCTTCCTCAGCGAAAAATAACTCATCCTTGAGCGCCTCCAGCTGACCCTCAATCTCGGCAGCCAGCTCGGCAGCCTGGTGCGCCTTGTAGCTTGTTTGATTGAATTTTGAGTTGAGTGCTGCAAGGTAGGTGGCATCGGTAATGTGCCAACGACAGCGTGGACAGTTTTCAGGTCCGTGGGGCACAGGGCTATAAACCCTTGTGTGTGCCGATTCTGAATCCCTGATAATCGGGCCCCCGTTCCAGCAACCGCCTATGGTGGACAGCTCATCCGAACGCACGGTGTTGCCTCCGACCAGGCACACGCCTGTGGCACGTTCCTCCCAGCCAATCGGATTCCGGTTCGCAAGCACGGCCTCGACTGAGTTGTATTGATCGCTATGGTAGGCACTGCGGAGTTGGATTTGATTGATTTCAGCGTCCGCGAGAAAGTTGCGAAGCGAGCCTTCACCTCGTTCAAGTAGGGCGGTGTCAGCTTCTTTCATTTTCTCGGCCATAACGGAGGGCGTGATCTTGTTGTAATAGATCGTCATCAGAAGACGCGTATGCCCTGCGAGAAGCTTTGAGATCACGGGCAAAGGTAGTTCGGTATCCATGGTGTAGCAGGTAATCAAGGACACCCGGAGGCTGTGCAGGGGGTATTCCGTTGCCTTCTTTTCTGCCTCCTGCCCCTCGTAGTCATCACCATAGTCTTTCACGAACCGCAAGCGGTCGCCGTTAGCTAGCACTTGGCCCGTTTTGAAGATATCTTCTTCCAATTTGGATAGGAGGCGATACCAAGGATTATTAGGGAAGCTGGAGGTAATTGGGAAACCTGAATTTCGATCCCGAAACAGAAAGGCGAACTCGCCCGCCGCTTCCAATTCTGCCTTGGATTTGATGTGACGTGTATGCTTTGCCTGAAGCTCCGAACCTTTGGTCAATCGATCAATCGGATTGTATTTTTCCTGCCAATTACGGAGCTTTTCCAGCCAATAGATAAGCTCCTCATGCTGCCAGGGGATAGTGTAACCGCGCTGAATATCTTCCTTGTTTTGATCGGCGGTCTTGTTGGTGGATACGAAAAGTCCGGTGGTATAACGCTCACTCATGGAATCATAAATGCGCCGGAATACGCCTTTCTGATAGGGACGTTTCGGTGTCCCATACTTGAACGAGTGTTTGTTATTTTCGACCCAATGACCCCCTTCATAGCGCCACGTATCACCTTCCCCGGAGTCCAGAAATCGCACCTGGTAAGAGCGCAGAGGCAGGTGAAGCTTGGTGAACAGGAACATCGCCATCACTGGCGACCAGATCTCGTGGATTTCAACTCCCTTTCGGTCTCTCGTCACAATCCGTGTACGCGCAATGCAATCCGGATCATTTGGGTCAATGACTTCAGGAGAAACTTGCATCCAAGCTCGATTTCCAGTCATGAGGGTATCGATGGCCCAATGCCAATCTCTAAAATGACGTCCCGCCCATGGTGTTTTATTGCCGGGGTCATCGGTTGGATAGGGGCAGAGAATGTGCCTGGCTTGCTGAATATAGCGATAAGGTAGCGGGCTATGGACGGTTTCACTATTTAACTGGTTTTTCTTTATTTTATCGAAAGGATTCGAGAAGAGGGGCCGTGACAAGCCGTAGTCATCGTCGGCGCTCAGATGGTTTGCGAGGATGTGATCACACAACAAAACCGCATACAAAACGTATTTATGATTGTTTGCATTCGATCCACTGGCAATCAGATATGCAGTAAACTCTTCGGTCGATACCTTATGGCCGCGTGGATGGCCCTTGAACATCATTGCCGCATCAACGGCGTAAGGGGCTTTTCGTTTTAGGTAGTTCAGGAAGTGTTTTAAGCCCGTTAAACGTTGGGCAACGTCTTGATCTTGCGTTGCGAGCCATTCACCAGCGTATTGCTGCCATTGCAGCCACTCTGATCCTAGATCCAAGGTCACCCACCCAAGCTTCAGGTCGGTGGAGTAGCCTTTGCTTTTTCCCTTCTTTCCTACCATTCTTATCGTTTCCCTAGCCGTGGATTCTTGCCGGTGAAGTGGCCGTCTGGATCGAGGTCGTCAAATCCATGCTCTGTCAGTGTCTTCCAGTCAAAGGATGCAGCGGTTTTAGCCGCATCCGATCCCAATTGAAGTTGCTGTGATGCTTGGGACAGTGCCTGTGAGACCTTGGCGCTGGATGGCATGGTGTAAACCACTTGGGACTCAATGCTTTTGTGATGCAGACATTTTTTGCGTATGAGCGGATCGACGCCTGCATCCGTCAATCTGCGGCCATAGTTGTGTCGATGACCGTGCGGGTCTAAACCCACTGTCTTGTTAGGCTCCAGACCGATTCGTCTCAACCCCGCCGCATAACTTTGGTTGAAGGCGTTGAAGGTATAGGGATTCCCTAAATATCGAGAGTCAAAGCTGATGAAGGCGTAAGGGTGGTGGCACTCCACGGATGCCCGGTAAATCAGATACTTTCGCCACAGCGACATGAATACTCGTGCAAAGTCCTGCGGGAAGAAATATGCCTCCAGGTAGCCGTCCTTGTGATCAGCCAACCTGGACTTCCAACCGAGATTCTTGGTGCCCTGCATCTCCTGACGTGGAGAGCGCCCATATTTTTCTTGTAGGTAGGCCTTGCGGGTTTTTATCCCTTTACGGGATTTCCAGCCCTCAGGCGCTGTACCGTCTAACTCGTTATAGATCCTCACGATGGCCCGGTCAGGGTCCGCAGGGTCCTCGAAGACATCCGTGACCCACAGCAGGAGGGCCTCGCTGCGCCGGAATCCTGCTCCATGCACAAGGAGCAATATGAGCTTGTCTCTCAGGGCAACACGAGGGTCTTTCGCGCCACCCAAACCGTTCAGGTAAAAGTCTTCAAACTTACCCGTAGGGAAGGCGATGGCGTCATCGTCTGTTTTTGCCAGCGGTGTTCGGCCTTTGATACTGCGGGCCCTCTTTACCGTGGTATTGATCGATTTGTCTTTGATGTGCCCCAGAAAGTCGTTCTGATTCCGCCTGAACCAAGCCGCATATTGGATGCGCTCCTCATGGTGAGTGGCTGTCCGAAGGGTGTTGAGGGGCTTGCCCAGGCCTTTATCTGAGACCCAATTGGTGAAATTCGTCAGGTTGCTAATATGTCTAGCTACGGTGCCGGTAGCGGCAGGTATCCAATAGAGTCCTGAGGGGTCCAGCCCATCTTCGCCTACGGTACCGCTGTATAGCCTTCTGACAAAAACCGAGAACATCTCCTCAGGGTTGTCGAACATGCCTTTGTTAGCATCCATGAACTCAATAAGAAGCATGATCGACTGAAGGTGCTTGTTGATTGTTGAAAGCGAGATGCCATTGAGCTGGAGGTTAAGCACATAATCGGCGACTGACGCCAAAACGCCTTCTTCAGTCAGAATAACGGGAACATCCGTAGTCACTCCGCTACTATCCTGAGCTATTTTGGCCGTCACCTTTGTTGCGAACATCTTTATTCCTTACATATTTTACACATTATATACTATATACCTTAATGCATTTTTGGCAAAAAGAAACCCCCAATTAAGGGGGTTATTCTCAAAACTACACACTTTCAGGCACTATACGTACCCGGAGGCTGGCGTTTTCATGGAGCTAAACCCGGGAGGTCAGGCCTCAGGCAACGTTCGCTTCAGCCGCCTTGCTGGTGTATTTCTCCATCTGGTCGAAGTTGAGATACTTGTAGATCTCTTTCGACATGCTGTTCAGGTCCTTGGCGTACTCCATGTACTCCGCGGCGGAGGGGAGCTTGCCCAGTATTGCGCCTACAGCGGCAAGTTCCGCAGAAGTCAGGTACACGTTGGCACCGTCGCCCAGGCGGTTCGGGAAGTTCCGGGTAGAGGTGGACAGCACTGTGCTTTTGGCCGCCACTCGTGCCTGGTTACCCATGCACAGGGAGCAGCCCGGCATCTCGGTTCGAACACCGGCGGCGCCGTAGATGTTGAAGTAGCCTTCTTCCATCAGCTGGGCCTGATCCATCTTGGTGGGCGGTGACATCCACAGACGGGTTTTCAAAGGCGCTTTGTTCTGCTCAAGCAATTTGCCAGCGGCACGGAAGTGGCCGATGTTGGTCATGCAGGAGCCGATGAATACCTCGTCGACCTTGTCGCCAGCTACCTCAGAGAGGGTGCGGGCATCGTCCGGATCGTTGGGGCAGCACACGATCGGCTCGTTGATGTCAGCCAGGTCGATCTCTACGACGTGAGAGTACTCGGCGTCCTTGTCGGCGCGCATCAGCTTCGGATTGGCAATCCACTCTTCCATCTGCTGGGCAC
>Ga0307955_1001046_pt1 | contig 13075 bp, 14 predicted proteins | sample OrgLakmetagen439_FD_201819 | JGI IMG/M metagenome (GOLD analysis project Ga0307955, IMG submission 201819) | Saline water microbial communities from Organic Lake, Antarctica - #439 | ecosystem: Environmental > Aquatic > Non-marine Saline and Alkaline > Saline | place: Antarctica: Organic Lake...
GAGCCTGTTGGGCTTCGATACGGATACCAACAGGCCAGGGGAAAATAGTGAAGTCTCAGAAAATGCGGGATTCCGCCCGCAATGAAGCCTGCACGCTCAATCTCATGGGCGTGTGCAACTACGACCCGGCCACCACAATACTGGCGCACTTGCCTGACGAATCGAACGGCATGGGCAAAAAAGCCGACGATTTGAGTGCGTGCTATGCGTGTAGTGCATGCCATGACGCTATCGACAACCGTATCCAGTGGTCAGAAAATGAACTGGAACACAAGGAGTGGTACTATCGCAGGGCACAAACGCGAACCTGGCGACGAATGGTGTTGCTTGGCGTCATAACCATCAAAGGCATGAAACTATGAAACGAATTAGCGTGTTTGCCATTATTATCAGCCTGGCGCTTATGGCTGGGTGCAGTTTTATCGAAGACAATCCCAACACCGCCCGCCTCACGACCCAATACGCCACTGCAAAGATCATCGACAACGATTCAGATCGCGCAGCACGCATTGTCGTTATTGCTTCAGAGGCCCGCGCAACTATTGGCGATGACTCAACCGCAACCATTGCCAAGCTGGATGATTACGTGCGAAGCCAGATCCGCTGGAATAGCCTCTCACCAGAGGACAGCATTCTGATAGACGCCGTGTTATCAAACGCAATGGATAGACTGCAGAAAGAAGTCAGCGATGGTTTGCTTGATCCGGACCAACGTGTAGCCCTGAGCGAGTTCTTGTTGTGGATCGAGGAAGTCGCAGCCCGGTATGAGGTGCAGAAATGAAAACACTAATTGCCCTGATCGTTGCTTTGTTCTCCGTTGCGGCCGTAGCGGAAACCCTAACCTGGACGCCGCCTACAACCCGCGTAGACGGCACGCCCCTGGACCCGGCAACCGAGCTTGCACCGTATGAGCTTGTGTGTGGCCAGGGTGACAACGCCGTGACAACCAATATCCCTGCAACGGGTGAGGCCGAACAGCGTTACCAGGTGGCCAAGCATGAAATCCTGCCCAACTATGGCGAAATCCCGTGTTACATGGTGGCCGTTGACTTGGATGGTCTGAAGTCAGAGCCGAGCGAAACGGTCTATCTGACGTGGGAGAAAGGCGCACCGTCTGCCGTGACGAACATTCTTATAATCAAGGAATAAGCCTGTGACCGTACATTTGATACACGGTTTTAACGTGAGCGACGGCGGCAAGAACAGTGTCGGAAAGTTGCGGCCGTACCTATTAAGCCGGTATCAGATGCACGATTACGGGTGGACTGGCCTGATTCGACTTCGCATAACCAACGCCAAGGCAACGAAAAACATAGGCCCGCTTGTCGAACCTGGCGATGTTCTGGTGGCGCACAGCAACGGCGCAATGATTTGTTGGAGTCTCGTGCAAGAGCATTCTGACAAGCTGGCTGGAATCATCCTGATAAACCCTGCACTACGCCGCGACACGGTATGGCCTGACGACCTGCCGGTAATGTGCATTTACAATTCAACCGATTGGGTAGTAGGGCTTGGCCGAATGTGGTCACGCTTGGTATCGCTTGGTGGGCTCAACTTCCATGGTTGGGGCGCAGCCGGCCGGTACGGATTTACTTCAGAGCAGCCGCGTGTGAAGAACCTGGACAGCGCAAAGGGTGATGTATCTGCGCCATCAAAGGGTCACAGCGGCCTGTTCAAGCTACCGCAAGTGGAAAACTGGGGTAAGCTGATCGGTAAAATGGCTTTTGCTTGGGAAAAGGCGTTCATGAAATGACTATAAAATATCTTGTGGTTCATATCAGCGACAGTCCCAAAGACCGGGGCGACACGGCAAAAGACATTCACCGCTGGCACCTGGAGCGAGGATGGAGCGGAATCGGCTACAACGCCGTTATCACCGGTACCGCACAGATCGAGCAAGGGCGTCCGGACTATTGGCAAGGCGCACACGTCCGAGACTTTGACCGGGACGGCGAGGGCGACAACTCCGACAGCCTTGGTATCTGCATTATCACCGACACCTCACCCGATAAAGATCAGCTGATGGTATTGGAGGGCTGGTTGCTGGCAAAGCTGGCGGATTACCCGCACGCCGATATCGTTGGTCACTGTGATCTGGACAGCCGCAAGACGTGCCCAAACATGGACATTCCCGCCTGGTGGGATTCTCTGGCAAAAAATCGTATCGACTAAAAAGGTTTTAAGTGGCGACAAGACGAGCGGCAAAGATTGACGACAACCAGCCCGCACTGGTGAAGCTATTGCGGGATATGGGTATTAGCGTTGCCATTACCAGCGAAGCGCACGATGGATTTACGGATCTGGTTGTCGGTTTTGGTGGGATAACCGTATTGGTAGAGGTAAAGGACGGAAGCAAAGAACCTGCAAGGCGCAAGCTGACGCCGCAGCAGGTGACCTTTCACGGATCATTCAAGGGCGCTATCACGGTAATCGAGAATGAGCAGCAGGCTGTAGAGCTGGTGTCCAGGATAAGGCAAGCGTCAGCGCAAACTAGAATAGATTGGAATGTGGGAGCAAGGGCGTATGCCTGATGGTCAGAATGGTCACAACATATTCAAGGCACTGATCGACGGCGGTATGAGTTACATGTGGTTTGCGCTTCTTGCATTGTGGGGAGGGACTGTGAGCTATATCAGTCGTGTTCGGAGAAGCAGCGCACCCTTCAGCTTTATTGAGCTGGTGGGAGAGTGGACGATATCAGCGTTCGCCGGGATTATGACGGCACTGATATGCCAAGAGATGGGCTTCAGCCTGATACTGACAAGCGCCCTGGCTGGCATAAGCGGTCACATGGGCGGCAGAGCCATTTACATGATGGAGCAATTTGTCTATCAGAAGTTTGGCGTGCCAGTTAGGCACCGAAGGTATGATGATGACAAAAGAGATTAAGGCCGATTTTACGCTGACGCCGGAGCAGAGAAAGAAGGCGGCAAAGCTGACGCACCTACAAAAGTGGACCATGATTCACGCCGCCAGTGGCATGAGCAAAATGGATGCTTACGTGAAGGCTGGCGGTAAAGCGAAAGGGAAAAGCGCCAACAACGTGATTGGCAAAATGTTGGAAAAAGGTAGTGTGCTGGCGTTTTACAATAGTTTGGTTGATTCCGCAGCAGCAAAAGCCGTAATGACCCGCGAAGAAGCCCTGGAAACCCTCACCAAGATTGCCCGGACCACCGTTAAAGACGTGGTTCGATTCAAGGATGCACAGGTAGGAGAGGACGAGCACGGCAACCCTGTGTATCAAACCGTGTGGAGCCTGATCGACTATGACGCCATGGATTCTGCCAGTGCGGCCGCAATCGCAGAACTGAGTACAGGCCGCGACGGCTTCAAGTTCAAACTGCACAGTCAGACCGGCGCCATCAAGCAGATATCGGATATGGAAGGATGGGACGCGCCCAAGAAGATCGAGGGCAACATGCAGCTGAACACCAATGTTGAGGCGCCCGAGATAGCCAACGCCCTGAGCCAGCTACTGGATAAGCTGTAATGCTGAAGTGGGATAAAATGACCGACGCGGAGAAGATCGCCGTGAAGGTGGCTAGCGAATCATCCTTTGAAGCGTTTATGAGGATCTTCTTTCAGCTGCTACAGGGGCAGAAGTTCCACAAGAACTGGCACCACACCTATGAATGCCGCTTGGCCGAATCCGTTTACCGCATGGAAATACCCAGGGGAATCGTCAACGTGGCGCCCGGCAGCACCAAAACAGAGATATGGTCTATCCACTGGCCGGCCTGGTGCATCCTGAAATGTATTGGTGAGGGCAGATCAACCCGCTGGCTCCCGCTTTCCTACTCCGACGACCTGGTGAGCGAGAACGCCATCCGTGTTCGGGAAATCCTGGAAAGCGAGGAATATCAGACTTTATGGCCGCTAAACCCTTCCCGCGATACAAAAAGTAAGAACAACTGGAAATACATTGACCAGAACGGGAACCAGCACCGGTTATACGGCACCAGCATCAATGGCCAGGTAACCGGCCGCCGCGCTGGATTCATGGAAGAAGGATTTACCGGCGCCCTGGTGATGGACGACCCGCTACCGCCCAAGGACGCCGAGAGTGGCCGCCTGATAGACAAGGGCAACAAGCGTATCAACCGCATTGTTCGCTCCCGCCTTGCCCATGACCGCGTGCCCATCATCATGGTGCAGCAGCGCATAGCCAAGGGCGACAGCACCGACTACCTGAACAGCGACAAAAGCCCGGATGATTACCAGCAGTTCCGAATCCCTGCCATAATCGACGCAAGTTACCTGGACCAGCTGAGTGACGAAATGCGCGAAGCCTGCATACGTGACACCGGATTTACCGGGAAGCGTTGCAGCTACTGGCCAGAGAAAGAGCCCACGGAGACACTGCTTGCCATGGAAAAAGCCGATAACTATATGTTCAGCGCTCAATACCAGCAGTCACCGGATGATGCGCTAGCGGAAGGTGTTGTTTACAAGGATGAAGTGGAGCTTTTAATCGAGGAAGGGCGCATTGCCAACCTTCCCGTTGAGAAAAGCCTGCCCGTGCACACGTATTGGGATCTTGGCATCAACGACGATATGGCACTGTGGCTGGTGCAGATCCACCGCAAAGAGATTCGCTGTATTGCCTGTTACGGCAACCGTGACGAGGGCATGGAGCATTACATAAACTGGCTGCATGACTTCGCAGACAAGTATGGCGTGCGGTTTGGCAAGCATCTGGCGCCGCACGATATCGAAGTGAGGGAGCTATTGTCCGGGGAAAGCCGGTTACAGACCGCCAAACGAATGGGCATCAAGTTTACAACGGTACCGAGAACCAAGAGCAAGCGGGAATCTATCAACGCCCTGAAGGCACTGTTCCCGCGAATCTGGATCGACAAGGTGCGCTGTGACACTGACATTGCCGGGAACCAGGGCGATATGGCCAACCATACCGGGTGGAAGGCGATCAAGGCGCTACGCCGGGAGTGGGATCACGACAATGAAACATTCAAAGACACCGTAGGGCCGAAGTGGGCCACCAACTACACCGATGCGCTCCAACAGATGGGGCTAAACTGGAAAGAAGAAAAGCCGAAGCAGACAAGTCATGCCCGCAGCGCTGGACCGGGTGGTTGGCTTGGCGCCTAAGAGAGGACAGGACCATGTTGCCAGGTAAAGAACCCATAAAAACCCGTGAGGACGACAGCAAAGAGTCGTTGCTTAAAGAGATCCGGGAGCGTGCGGATTACGCCAATACCGCATGGAAGCACAACTTTGACGCCGCACAAGAAGATATAAAGTTCCTTGCCGGGGAGCAGTGGCCTGATTACATCAAGCAACAGCGCGAACTGAAGCAGCGACCGTGCCTGACCCTGAACAAGCTACCGCAGTACGTGGACCAGGTATTGGGCGACCAGCGCCAGAACCGACCTGCCATCAAAGTGCATCCGACAGAGGCGAACGTAGCAGGTGGTGGCGAGGACGACCCGCAGCAGCTGCAGAACCTGACCGGCAAAGTGAATTACTCGCTGGCGGAAGTGTACGAGGCCCTGATTCGGAACATTGAGTACAACAGCAAAGCCGAAGCCCACTATGACACCGCGTTTCAGCACGCCGTTGAAGGTGGCTTTGGCTGGTTGCGCGTATTGACCAAGTATTCCACCGATGATGCCTTTGAGCAGGATCTTTGCATTAAAAGCATTCACAACCGTTTTGCTGTGCTGATGGACCCGGACGCCGACGAACCCGACTTTTCAGACGCTAACTGGTGTTTCATTGGTGAGCGGATGCGCAAGAAGGAGTTTGAAAAGCGCTATCCGGAAGCAGTTCGAGGGGATCTGATTGACTCAGACCGTGGTGAATATTCCTGGTGGGTGAGCGAGGAAGGTATCAGGGTGGCGGAATACTTCTGGCGAGAGCCGAAGAACCGCACACTGCTATTGCTAAGTGACGATCGTGTGGTGTGGGAGGATGAAGTAAAGCCCGTGCTGGACGAGCTCATGGAAATGGGCGTTACCGAGAAGCGCCGGCGCAAGGTCAAAACCTACATTGTGAAATGGGCGAAGGTCACCGCCTACGATATCCTGGAAGGCCCGGTAACGTGGCCCGGCCGCAGCATTCCCGTGGCGCCCGTGCTTGGCAAGGAAATGACCCTGGGTGACAAAACCTATTACCGTGGCCTGATCCGGTTTGGCAAAGACGCCCAACGGATGCACAACTTCTGGATGACGGCCGCAACCGAGAAATCTGCACTCGCGCCCAAGGCGCCCTGGGTAGCTGACGCTGAATCTATCGAGGGCTACGAGGAAGAATGGGCAAACGCCAACGTCGACAACCAGAGCGTGCTTCGATACAACGCCCGCAATGACGTACCGCCACCGCAGCGCAACCAGGGCACGCCAATGCCCACGGCAGAGCTTCAGATTGCCATGAGCTTCACGGATGAATTGAAGGCCACCATTGGCCTGTACGATGCCAGCGTAGGTGCGCAGAGCAACGAAACCAGTGGTAAAGCCATACTGGCACGCCAGCAGCAGGGCGACCGTGGCACGTTTGCCTATAACGACAACTTGGCCAGGGCCATAGGCCGCATTGGTGATATCTGCGTTGAGTTGATTCCAAAGGTTTACGACAGTGAGCGAGTAATCCGGATTCAGTTTGAGGACAGCACCGGGGATTGGCTCAGGATCAACCAGACCATCATGGACGAGGAAACGCAGAAACCTGTGATGGTCAGTGATATGGCGCAAGGTAAGTTTGACGTAACTGTGAAGTCAGGCCCTGGATACCAGACGCAACGCCTTGAAGCAGCTGACAGCCTGATCCAGTTTGCTCAAGCTGTGCCATCGTCTGCCGCCGTGCTGGCGGATCTGATCGCCAAGAACATGGATTGGCCAGGCGCCGACGAAATCAGCAAGCGCCTCAAGAAGATATTGCCACCGGGCATACTGGACCAAGACGAAGCCGACGAGCTTGGCATTCAGCCACCGCAGCCGACACCGGAGCAGCAGGCGACCACGGCCAAAGCTGAAGCCGATATGGCAGGGGCCGAGGCAGACAAGGCCAAGGCCGAAGCCGATACCGCCAGGGCTCAGGCAGATATGGCCAAGGCAGAAGCTGATACCGCAGAAGCCCGCGCCAAAATGGCCGAGATTGAACGGGACGCCATGATTGCAGGACCGGGCTCTATTGAGGAAACCGTGCGCAACCTGGTGGCTGAAGCCATGGCAGAGTTTATGTCACAAGGGCAGCAACCCCGGCAAGTTGCTGGTAATACCTGAAATCAGGCTATAATGTAGGCAGTTAGCTACCTGTGGCTTTTCATAGGGGTAAAATCCGCGATGGAGACAGCGCGACATGGCAGAAGAAGCCAAGACACCAGAGCAAGAAACCGAAAACTACGAGGTTTTCGTTACCGAGGCCGTTGGGGATCAGCCGCAAGGCGATAACCAGGAACAACAGGGTGAAGGATCGGCCACTACCCAAGCGAAAGGAAAGGCCCAACAGGAGGGGCAGGACGTTTCAACGGAAGAAGGCAAGGAAGATGCCGATAAAGAACCCGCCGCCGATGCTGGCGAAGGTGCTAAGTCTAAGGGTAAATCCAAGGGCCGGTACCAGAAACGCATTGACCGCTTGACCGAGCGTGCAAAAAAGGCAGAACAGGAGTTGGCCAAGCTAAAAGGTTCTGGCGATAAGTCAGACACCGGCCAAACCGACAATATCAGCGATAGCGACACCGACGAACCGGACCCTTCCGATTTTGACAGTTACGACGACTACCTTGAGTCACTGGCCGACTGGAAAGCCGATCAGAAACAGGGGAAAGGATCGAACAATGCAAAAGACAAGGGCGCCGACGACAAAACGCAGGACCAGAACCAAGAAGAAGATCCGGAATATGACGAGGCGTTGGAGGACGTGAACGATGCGTTTGACAACAGCCGGGAGAAATATTCCGACTTCGATGAAGTGGTGACCGCGCCAGACGTGCAGATCACCAAAGAAATGGTTAAGGCTCTTGCAGACGCTGATAGTCCTGGTGACGTAGCCTATTACCTTGGCAAGCACAAAGACGAGGCCAGCCGTATCGCTGGACTCAGCCCGATGGCTCAAGCCCGTGAAATCGGGAAACTTGAAGTCAAAGTGGCAAACATTAAACCGCCCGGTAAAAAAACAACGTCCGCGCCGGACCCTATCGAGCCCGTGAGGGGTAGCGACTCAAGCACGAAAACCACAGCAGATATGGATTTTTCGGAGTATGAGAGCACCATGAACGAGCGCGACAGGAAGCGTGGAAGTTTTTGGTAATTGGAGAATAAACCATGAGCGTACAAGGTGTTGATAACCGTCTTTTGACGGACGATATCATTGTGAAAGAAGCATTGCGGCTTCTGAAGAACAACTTGGTTATGGCGCCGTTGGTCCATCGTGACCTGGAAAAGCGCTTTGCAAAGGTGGGTGACACCATTTCCCTGCAAAAGCCTTACCGCACCAAAACCGCGTCTGGCCGTACTTTGGTTAAGCAGCCATTGATCGATCAGACCACCCCGTTCCAGATTAACCGACAAGAGCATTTCGGTCTGGAAATTAACCAGCGCGATCGCACACTGTCTGTTCAGAATTTCTCAGAGCGCTACCTGAAGTCTGGCATGATCCAGATTGCCAACGTGATTGACCGCTCTCTGCTTCTGAAGCTGAAGAATTCGTTTTTCAGTTCCGGCACGCCCGGCACGGCAATCGGCACCAAGTCATTCCATCTTGCCAAGGCCCACATGGGCAACGTGGGTGTACCTGACGATGGTATGCGCCGTGGCATTATGAATTTGCTGGATGGCGCGGAGATTTCCGACGACATTTCCACCAAGTTCAACGAAATGATGGTGAAGCAATCGCTTCAGAAAGGTTACATGGGGCCGTTGGCTGACATTGACCTGTTCCAGTCTCAGAACGTGCCAACGCACACAGTAGGCGCCTACGCAGGTACGCCGCTTATCAATGGTGCAGGCCAGACCGGTTCAACCCTGGTCACTGACGGATGGGGCTCCGGCATTACCGGCCTGCTTAAAGCGGGTGACGTGTTCACGATTGGCGGGGTGTTTGAAATCAACCCGCAGAACTACCAAAGCACCGGACGCTTGCAGTATTTCGTGGCTCAAGAGGACGTGAACTCGGACGGCAGCGGTAACGCGACCATCTCAATCAGTCCAGCTATCAACGATGGCACGCTGACCACCGTGGACAATGAGGGTAATACTCTCAGTCTGGCGGCATTCCAGAACGTGAGCGCAGCACCGGCAGACGGCGCCTCAATCACTGTCCTGGGTACGGCAGATACCGCGTATCGTCAGAACTACCTGTTCCACCGTGACGCCCTTGCGCTGGCAATGGTTGACCTGGAGCTTCCGCAGTCTGCAACTGTGAAATCCCGTGTCCGTGATCCGGAATCCGGGCTTTCCCTGAGCATGACCGGCGCCTACGATATCGGTAACCATTCCGAAATCACACGTATTGACGCCGTGTGGGGTGCGGATCTGATCTATCCGGAGCTTGCGCACCGGCTGTGGTCAGACGAAAGCTAACCAGCAGGGCCGGGTAACACCGGCCTTTGCTCTTGAAATTGTAGAGAGGACATAACCATGCGTAAGGTAGCTCAAGACGTAACCGTATCGCCGCGCCTTCCTGATGAAGTGTACGTGGTCAACGCCGCCGCAGGTGCAGAAGTAACGCTCCCGCCCGCTACGGGCTCAGGATTCCGTTACACCTTCATCGTCGGCACAACAGTCACCAGCAATGCCAACGTGATCCAAGTGGCAAACTCTGACGACATTATGCAGGGCGTGGTCATTGGTGCAGCGGATACCGACGATTCCGTAAATGGATGGGAAGCGGCATCTGACTCTGACACGATCACAATGGACGGCAGTACAACTGGCGGCATCGTTGGTGATCGCGTAGAACTGGTGGACGTGGCCGAAAACGTGTGGGCTGTGAATGGCATCATTCAGCAGACCGGCACCGAAGCCACACCGTTCAGCGCGGCTGTGTAAACCAGCAATATGAGATAGGGGCCACAAGGCCCCTTTCTTCCTGACGGAGAAGAACATGCAAACATGGCGGTATCATCCCAACAAGAAGGCGAAAATCTTCGATACAGACGTTGATGATATGGACGCACTGGCAAAACAGGGATGGTGCGAGTCACCGGCAGACTTTAAAGCCGAAGCCGAGCAGCAAGAAACCGCGCTTGAGGGGCACGATGAAGAACGCGACCAGCTGATGGCACGCTTTAATGAAGATTTCGAACAGCTGGATAAGGACGAACTGGTAAAGTTGGGCCGGTATCTTGGCGTGAAGATGATGAAAGCCTGGAAGTCCGACACGCTTATTGAGAAGGTCCGTAGTGGCCTGGAGTAAAAGACCATGGCAACTACCAAACGACTGATTGACAGCGCACTGCGTAGCATTGGCGTCCTAGCAAGTGGGGAAGAAGCAAGGCCCACGGAATTGCAGGACGCATTATTGTATGCAAAGCAGATGCTGGACAGCTGGAGCAATGAAACCCTGCTTGTGCCTGCCCTGGTGCATGAACAATTCGATCTGACCCTGCAAAACGAGTTTACGATTGGCGATGGTGGCGACTTCGACACCGTGCGCCCGACAACGATTGAACACTTGCGAATCATCGACACCGAAGGAAATTCCAGCCCTATTGACCTGGTAGGCCTTAACACCTGGGCGAACATCCCGATCAAGGACACCGTTCAGACTTTTCCGAAATACGCCTATTACACGTCCAGCAACCCGCTTGGCGTGTTGCGACTCAGTGGCATTCCCGTGGCTGGCGGCAACAAGCTGGCCATGATTAGCGCGAAACCAATCACGGATCTGCCCGCACTGACGGCAGAAGTGAGCTTTCCGCCAGGGTATGACCGGGCCATTCGCCTTGGTCTGGCGTTGGAGCTTGCACCGGAGTACGGCAAGGACGTGACCGCCGTGATGGCTGCACAGTACGCGCAGGCCAGAAAGGTATTGAAGCGGATCAACAGTCTGAGTCGCAATCGAGACTTGGAAATGGACCCCGGCCTGACATACTAGGCTGGGGGGTATGACGTTTACAGTGGGCCAGGTGGATGAAACAACCTATTCAGTGGGCAACAGGTAGCCACAAAACGCGATCAGACGCCGCCAACGGTTCACGCCTGGTAAATCTGTACGCTGAAGCATTGCCGCAGGACAGCAAAGCGCCTGTAGCGCTGTATGGCACGCCAGGCACCAGAGTCTTTTCGTCACTGCCCACCAAGCCTGTAAAAGCCCTGAACAAGATGAATGGCGTTGTCTATGCCGTCACAGCAACCCGGCTCTACACCATCGACAAGTTTGGCGATTACACAGAAGAGGGCGAGATAGATCAGACCGGGCCTGTATCGTCAGCCTCAAACGGCATTGACCTGGTGTTTGTGGATGGCCTGAAAGGGTATGCCTACAACCCAATCGACGGATTGCGGCAGCTGAGTGGTGATGGCTGGTATCCGGCAAACACTGTCACCTATCAGGACGGCTATTTCATTTTCAACCGCGCCGGCACCGGGCAATTCTTCCTGTCGGACCTGCTATCAACCGAGTTTGACCCGTTGCGGTTTGCAACCGCTGAAGGCTCCCCGGATGACGCTGTGGCCGTGATTTCCGATCACCGGGAACTGTGGGTGTTTGGCGTTGAGTCTATTGAAGTCTGGTACAACAGTGGCGATGTAGATTTTCCTTTTGAACGGATGCAGGGCGCATTTGTCGAAAAAGGCTGTGAGGCTCCGGGCAGCGTAGCCAAGCTAGACAATACCGTTTACTGGTTGGGCAATGACGGCATGATTTACCGGGCATCCGGATATCAGCCAATCCGGGCCAGCACGCACGCCGTTGAAGCCAGGATAGGCGACGACAACCCGGACGCTTTCGCTTATACCTACATCGAGGAAGGCCATTCGTTTTATGTAATTACCTTTCCATCGAAAAAACTGACACTTGTGTTTGATGTCGCAACCGGCTTATGGCATGAGCGCAGCCATTACCAGTGGGGCAGGCACCACGCGCAATGCCACGTTTACGCTTATGGCCAGCACCTGGTTGGCGACTTTCAAAATGGCAACGTTTACACCATGGCATTAAATATCTATGAAGATAACGTGGACGAAATCTTGCGCATTGCTGTGTCGCCGCCGATTCACAGCAACCGTAGCCGGGCAATCATGCACTGCCTGGAACTGGATATGGACAGTGGCGTTGGCCTGGTGACCGGACAAGGCGACGATCCACAGGCAATGCTGCAATGGTCAGACGATGGCGGCAAGACGTGGAGCAATGAACACTGGTCACCAATCGGCAAGATTGGCAGTTACCTTACCCGGGTGCAATGGAACCGCCTGGGAATGTTCAGGCAGCGCCAGTACAAGGTAGAGATCAGCGACCCGATACCCGTTGCAATCGTTGGGGCATACGCGGAGGTCGAAAATGGCAGGAATTAAGGTCGATCCGCCACCAGTCAACATGCAGATCATTGATATGAAAACCGGCAGACCGACCAGGCCGTTTATCGAGTTCATGCATAGGTTATGGCAGCGCACAGGTGGTGAAGTAGACGCGATTGAAGATTTGGACGTGACCAATTCCTACCCGGTTTTTAAGCCAACAAGCGCCAGTGACGCAGAAATTGGCCAGCCCTCGTTCTTGGAAGGGCAAAAAGGAGCCAGTGAGGAACAAATCAACGAGGCCATTCAAAACCTATCCGCCCTGGTTCATGCCAAGGCGCCACAGCCTGACGTACTTGATGCGATAGAATCACTCCGAGCAGTTACACTGTCTGATATGGCCGGGCTTCACAGTGAGATTGGAGAGTTGCGTGAGCATGTAGAAAGCTTAATCACGCTGGTAATGATTATTGAACGTCCAGGTCGCGCCGCTTCTGATGCTGTAAGTGACCACGTTGCACTGCCCGATCCACATACTCAATACACTAAAGCTCCGGCCCTGCTGGACGGCCTGCGCCGGTCTGTGGAGGCTGCTTCAGGTGGCAATATGACTGTGTTTTACACAGCTAATGGACTCCCATCGTATTTTACAAGGA
>Ga0307955_1001084_pt1 | contig 12763 bp, 10 predicted proteins | sample OrgLakmetagen439_FD_201819 | JGI IMG/M metagenome (GOLD analysis project Ga0307955, IMG submission 201819) | Saline water microbial communities from Organic Lake, Antarctica - #439 | ecosystem: Environmental > Aquatic > Non-marine Saline and Alkaline > Saline | place: Antarctica: Organic Lake...
GCCCCTGCGATCGCTTATAAACTGGCCTACTACCTGGAAAAACCAGCCGGATCAGCAATCCGCGAGCGCTATCGGGAGCACAGCGTCCAGCACTTGAGAGAGCTGAACGTTACCGTGACGCTTCCCGATTAACGGTGCGCCTCACTCGGCGCCTCTGTATAACCAGTATGGCAGCTTCGGGAGGTGGAACCGGCTTTACGTTAGTTAACCGGCTCCATAAAGTCGCTGCTCGCGTAACCTGTCAGCCCCTCTACCCGAATCCGGTTCCAGGATCCTTCAGCGCCTCCAGGCTCCATCCAGACACGAGCACCCTCGCCTAACTTGATAATAATATCGGCTTCGGTTGCGGGGGCGGCTCTTACATTCAGAACCGATGCGGTAATGCGCATCATCACATCAGGCTGGCCAGGAACGGTTTCAGATTGTGATACGGTGTCGGTTTCATCCGGTGCAGGAGCACTTTCGTCGATTGCTGCCTCAGCCCTATTACCCTCGCTGTCGCCCAAAACCCGGAGCTCAGTGTCAGCATCGGGACCCCTGTCCGAACTGGCCTCCTTATCTGGCGACAGCTCCGGCTCCGTCGTTTCTGCCAAGGCTTCTGCATCCCCGGTAACTGCTTCAGGAAGTGTTGACTGATCGAGCGTACCGACGAACACATCGACCTCGGCTTCAGCCGAATCTTGCGTGTCAGCGGCAACCGGTGCCTGCTCAGCAGCAACCAAGGTGGCATTGGTGGAACTCTGGTGAGACATTCGCGGCACTGGCTCACGGCCCCACTGCGGTGGCCCCCAAACGAGATAAGAGACGCTGCCCGCTCCGACCAGCAGGCCCACAGTAAAGGCAGCGACTACCGGTATCCAGCGCCGGGTCCCATTGCCCCCGGCATAGGACGTACGACGAATCGGGTCGCTCATGCCGTACAGACGCCATTCAACCCGGTCCAGATATCGCGGGTCCTCAGGCAACAGCGGGCTGCTCTGGGACTCAGGAGGTTGATCTATCTCACTTTGGACCTGTTTCCCGATGTCCAGAATGTGAAACTCGGGCACGTTTAACACGCGGCCAAGTAGCCGTAATGCCAATGGCACATGACTGGGCAGGTCATGATTAACCAGCAACAATCGCCAGCAGCTTTCGATTAAAAAGGGTAATTGCTCATTGGACAGGGTCGACGATAACCAGCGCAAGGCTTCTACATGATCATCTACGTCTTTTTCTTCCAAAAAGTCGCGCCAGAGGCTGTTCAGCTCATCGTCGGCATAAGGCAGAGCCTGTCGAAGGGTTGCATCGAGGTGCATTCCGCTGGTTGGATAGACGAAAGCAAGCCATTGCAAGGCCAAATGCACGGCAGCTTGGGTAGAGTCAGGGTGACGGACCCAAAACCGGTTGGTCTTCACGTCATTATCAGTCGCTGATTTCATAGTATCGTTATTCAACCACTGGATGAGCCCGCGTGCAACCGCCACATAGGCTTTTACACCGAGACGGAGGGTTAAGGCAAGAATGCTTGCGCGAATCCTGATACAAAAAAACCCCGAGCAAGTCGGGGTTTTCTGGCGATCAATCAGTCAAAGGTCACCCTTCGACATTCACACTCTCGCCATCGGCAAAAACGGCCTTCTCTTCTTCAGTTACTTCACGCATGGACAACTTAACGCGGCCACGATTATCGACATCAAGAATCTTGACGATAACGGTGTCACCTTCGTTGATCTCATCAGTCACCTTGGCAATACGGCGATCTGCGATCTGGGAAATATGAACCAACCCATCCTTACCCGGCAGGAACTGCACAAAAGCACCAAAATCAGCAATACGCACCACCTTGCCCTGGTAGACAGATCCGGGTTCCGGTTCAGTCACAATTGACAGGATCTTGTTGCGAGCAGCCAACGCAGACTCTTTGGTAGGTGCATACAGGCGCACCGTGCCGTCGTCCTGAATATCAACCTGGGCGCCAGTTTCTTCGACAATGGAACGAATGGTCGCACCGCCCTTGCCGATTACATCCCGGATCTTGTCGGTATCAACCTTCATCGTGTCCATGGTCGGAGCATTGTCGGACAGTTCAGTGCGTGAGCTGGAGATGACCAAGGCCATTTCTCCCAGAATATGGGTACGAGCCGCATGCGCTTGCTCAAGAGCGATCTCCATAATCTGCTCGGTAATACCTTCGATCTTGATGTCCATCTGCAGCGCAGTCACACCAACATCGGTTCCCGCTACTTTGAAGTCCATGTCACCCAGGTGGTCTTCATCACCCAGTATGTCAGTCAACACCGCAAAGTCTTCGCCTTCTTTGACCAAACCCATGGCAATACCCGCGACCGGGCGCTTTATGGGTACGCCGGCGTCCATCATCGCCAGTGATGCGCCACACACGGAGGCCATTGACGAAGAACCATTCGATTCCGTGATCTCAGATACCACCCGCATCGAGTACGGAAATGACTCTTCGTTCGGCACCAGTGACAGGATACCGCGTTTGGCCAGACGTCCATGACCAATCTCACGACGGCCTATACCGCCAACCCGTCCAGCCTCGCCCACACTAAACGGAGGGAAGTTGTAGTGGAACATGAAGTTATCAGTCGTAGTGCCGTGCAACATATCTTCCATCTTGCCGTCACGCATAGTGCCGAGAGTGACAGCCACCAAAGCCTGAGTCTCGCCACGGGTAAACAGCGCAGAACCATGAGCACTGGGCAAAACACCCACTTCCACTTCAATCGGGCGGACGGTTTTATTATCACGGCCGTCAATGCGGGACTCACCTTTAACAATGCGGGCACGGACCAGTTTCTTCTCGATCTTAGCAAAGACACCCTTGATATCATCAACGGATGGCTGACCTTCTGAATCGCCGGCCAGAGCATCAACAATTTCCTGGCGCAATACTGACAAAACACCGTAGCGTTCCATCTTGTCCGATACCTGGTAGGCATCTGCAATGCGAGTCCCATACTGGCTGCTGATTTGTTCAATCAGGTCAGTCTTCTCGGCCGCCGGAGTAAACTCCCACTTGGGCTTGCCATTGTCGGCAGCGAAGGCTGAAATCGCAGCTACCGCTTTCTGGTACTCTTCATGCGCGAACAGTACACCACCAAGCATCTGATCTTCGGACAGCTCATCCGCTTCCGATTCAACCATCAACACGGCGTCTTTGGTTCCGGCAACCACCATGTTCAGGCGCGATGCCTTCAATTGGGTATAGGTCGGATTTAACAGATACCCTTCCTCATCGGTATAACCGACGCGAGCGGCGCCAATAGGACCTGCGAAGGGAACGCCTGAAATAGCCAGGGCTGCAGAGGTAGCCAGCATGGCACAGATATCCGGATCATCTTCCTTATTGGCAGAAACAACGTTCAGAATCACCTGAACTTCGTTCATAAAGCCTTTTGGGAACAGCGGACGAATCGGACGGTCGATCAAACGTGAAGTCAGTGTCTCTTTCTCGGACGGGCGACCTTCACGCTTCAAATAACCGCCTGGAATCTTGCCTGCAGCGTAATATTTTTCTTGATAGTGGACCGCCAGTGGGAAAAATGGCTGATCAGGACGGGCTTTTTTAACAGCAACTACGGTTGCTAGAACCACCGTTTCATCGATCGTGCACAATACTGCACCGCTCGCCTGACGTGCGATACGATTGGTTTCCAGGGTGACGGTCTTGCCACCAAATTCAAAGCTCTGTGTTTTCGGCGTTAAATGACTCAATGGAGTCTCCTTATGATCATTCTGTGTAGTTATCAGGGTGGACGCCGATTCCAACGATGCTTCTATCAATAGACTCCTAGGTACATACGCATTACCCGCATGTAGAGCCAAAGCCCATTGATAGAAGCTCCTCAGGCGGGGTGAACCGAACCTGGGAAGATATCGTTGTTCACGGATGTCCCGGTGAACCCTGTTGTGATTATACCAGCTCTGTTGGAGCAGGTATAAAACGCCCTGCCTCTGCCTAACAGCGCAACAGTCATATAATGGCATCCGTCAATAAAGACGCGATAGAAGTCTAACCACTTACGAGGCAAACAGAGAGCGCAGAAATGACAAGGGCCCCTGACAGGAGCCCTTGAAACACGATACCGGACTTAGCGACGCAGACCGAGACGCTTGATCAGGCTGGCGTAACGAGAAACGTCTTTACGCTTCAGATAATCCAGCAACTTACGGCGCTGGTTTACCATACGAATCAGACCACGACGCGAGTGGTGATCTTTACCGTGTTCTTTAAAGTGACTTTGCAGACCTTCAATGTTCTTGGTCAACAAAGCTACCTGGACTTCTGATGAACCGGTGTCCGCTTCGCTGCCACCGAATTCTTTAACTAATTCTGCTTTTTGCTCTACCGTTAATGCCATGGTGCTAACTCTCCACGAATATGCATTCAATGTGAAATGGTCACCGTGCATATTAACAGTGACATTCCAGTATTAACCCACAAAGGTCAAAACCGAGCTGGATTATACATGACCACAGGGTAGGAACAAAGCGATTAGCCAGTCTTGCTGACAACCAGGCGTGCTGGCTGCAGCAGGCTGGCTGTTGCTACCTCACCCACACCGAGGAAACGACCACTGGCGTCATCCTTGACCCGGTATTGACCGGGTTCCAGGTCCAGTCCATCACTGACCGGATTGCCGTGACTGAATCGACGGGTCTGGCCTTCAGACAGGGTCACGACGGGCAGAGCAGCGAGCAGATCATCCAGACTGTACAAATGACGGTCCAACGATTCGGCTCCGTCTGTTTCCTGCTCATTGATCAGAACTGATAAGGGCACTGCCGTATCCAGAGAGAACTGGCCATGACGCGTTCTGCGCAGAGCAGTGACGTGGGCACCGCAGCCAAGTGCTTCGCCAATGTCGTCAACCAATGTGCGAATGTAGGTACCTTTGGAGCAGTGCACGTCAAGCGTCAACTCATCACCCACCAGGCTGACCAGCGTCAGACTGAAAATAGTGACCGGACGAGGGTCAAGCTCGATGTGCTTTCCTTCGCGCGCCAACTCGTATAGCTTTTTACCATCGCGCTTGAGCGCCGAATACATCGGTGGTATTTGTTCAATGTCGCCGGTAAAGCGTTCAGCCAGAAGTGAGGCAACGTCTTCTGTTAACAGTGCCGGCACCGCGCGCGTCGCTATGACCGTGCCCTCGGTATCCAGGGTATCCGTACGTTCACCCAATTTGGCAACTGCCCGATACGCCTTATCGGCTTCCAGAAGAAAGCGGGTAAATTTGGTGGCTTCACCAAGACAAATTGGCAGCAGCCCCGTTGCCAGTGGGTCAAGTGCACCGGTATGGCCTGCTTTCTGCGCCTGAAACAGCCAGCGGACTTTCTGCAAAACACCGTTTGAGGACCAATCACGGGGTTTATCCAGCAGAATGACACCGTCGATGGCGCGCCCCTTTTTACGGCGTGCCATAACTCAGGATGGTTCCTCGCCAGGCTCATCATCAGCATCGCTATTACGTGCTTTGTCCTGACGCACAGCTTCATTGATCAGACCAGACAGGCGCGCACCGGATTCCATCGTTGGATCGTAGTGGAAACGCAACAGCGGCATAACGCGTAATTTGACCTCTCGTGCCAGCAACGTCCGCAGAAAACCTGATGCCTTGTTCAGCACCGCTTCCTGCTCACTGCGTTCGATGTCAGCTTCAGCGCTCTCGCCGAACACCATGCAGGTAAAATAGATGTCGGCATAGGATAAATCCTTGCTGACTTTAACGTCGTTCAACGTCACCATACCCAGGCGCGGGTCCTTGACTTCCTGTTGTATCAGGACCGACAGATCACGTTGCATCTGATCGGCAATACGACGAATACGACTGTTTTCTTTGGCCATGAATTGGCCCTCTTGCGAATAGGTAAATAAACCGGGGCTTATATAACAGACAACCCCGGTCATGCCGGGGTTGTCTGGAATCTGTTACGCATCAATCATCAATGGTGCGCGCAAATTCCTTAACATCAAAGACTTCGATCTTGTCACCGGCCTTAACGTCAGTGTAGTTCTTGACGCCGATACCGCACTCCATGCCTTGACGAACTTCCTGGACATCGTCTTTAAAGCGCCGCAGGGATTCCAGCTCGCCTTCATAAATGACCACGTCCTCACGCAGTACCCGAATACGCTTGTTGCGATGCATGTTGCCTTCAATGACCATACAACCAGCCACTTGCCCGAATTTAGGCGAGTTAAAGACATCACGGACTTCAGCCAGGCCGGTAATCTCTTCACGCAGATCCGGTGACAACAAACCGTTCAATGCGGCTTTGACATCATCGATCAGGTTGTAGATTACGTTGTAATAACGCAGATCCAGACCCGCCTGTTCAATCACGGTACGAGCGTTGCCCGTCGCACGAACGTTAAAGCCAAAGACCACTGCCCGTGAGGTGATGGCGAGGTTGGCATCGGATTCGGAAATAGCGCCAACGCCGCTGGCAATCACACTCACTTTAACTTCGTCATTACCCAGTTTCTGCAACGAAGAAGTCAATGCTTCCAACGAGCCACGGACATCTGTCTTCAACACAACGTTGAGTACTTTTTTGTCACCTGAGCCCATGCCCTGGAACAGAGCATCGAGCTTGGCAGCCTGTTGTTGCGCATGCGCAGACTCTTTAGTGCGCATGGAGCGCATTTCAGCCACTTCACGCGCATCACGCTCACTTGTCGACACAACAAACTCGTCACCGGCATCAGGCGTGCCGTTCAGACCAAGAATCTCGACCGGAATAGAAGGACCCGCCTCATCGATCTGCTTACCGTCCTCATCCAACAAGGCACGAACTTTACCGTAAAAAGTCCCTGCCAGAACCACATCACCTTTCCTCAGGCGACCGGACTGAACCAGTACAGTAGCAACAGCGCCGCGGCCTTTATCGAGGCTGGATTCAACAACTGTGCCCTTACCCGGACCGTCGTGGTGAGCCTTCAGCTCAAGCACTTCAGCCTGCAGCAGAATAGCATCCAGCAGTGCATCTATACCCTGGCCAGTGTGCGCTGATACCTGCACAAACTGAGTATCACCGCCCCAGGCTTCAGGAATCACATTTCGCTGCGACAATTCGTTGGTAACCCGCTCCGGATCCGCCGCTTCCTTGTCCATCTTGTTAATCGCCACGATCAGAGGCACGCCGGCAGCACGGGCGTGCTGAATAGCTTCTTCAGTTTGTGGCATAACGCCGTCGTCGGCAGCTACAACCAGGATGACCACGTCGGTCGCCTTGGCGCCACGAGCTCGCATGGCAGTGAAAGCCGCGTGCCCGGGGGTATCAAGGAAGGTGACCATACCCTTGTCCGTTTCGACATGGTAAGCACCAATATGCTGGGTAATACCGCCGGATTCGCCAGACGCAACACGCGTGCGGCGAATGTGGTCAAGCAGGCTGGTCTTACCATGGTCAACATGACCCATCACAGTGACAACCGGGGCGCGAGGCCCTACTTCACCGCTGTACGAGACTTCCATCACATCGTCTTCCATGGCGTTTTCATTCACCACGACAAACTTATGACCCATCTCCTCAATAACGAGAACCGCTGTGTCCTGATCGATGGCTTGGTTTACGGTCACCATAACGCCCATCTTGAACAGAATTTTTACCACCTCTGCGGCCTTGACCGACATCTGGCTGGCAAGCTCTGCTACGGTAATGGCTTCACCCAGTTGCACTTCGCGCACCACCGGTGCGGTCGGACGTTCAAACTGGTGATCGCGCTTCTGTTTACTGCCTCGCTTGGCGCGACGGCGACGGCCCATGCCATCTCCATCGTCCAATGCTGACAACATCTGCTGATGCTTGTTGCCACCGCGGCCGGTATTAACCCGCTGTGCCACTTCCGCTTTCTTGCCACCTTTTTTATGGCCAGCCTTACGGCTATCGGCAGCCGGTCCGTCTTCGACACGCATCGGGCGTTCGGTTTTGTGCTTTTTCTTGTCAGTGGTGCGATCTTCCTTGGCCATTTTGGCTTCGGCTTCCGCTACTGTCTGTTGAGGATCGACAACTTCCTCAACTTTTTTCGGCTGAACCTTTGATGTGCGTTGTTTTTCAGCCTCTCTACGCGACACTTCTTCACGCGTTTTCTCTTCGGCTGCCCGTGCATGGGCTGCTTCGAGCTTGGCGTCTTCTTCGGCACGACGGCTTGCAGAGGTGTCAGCCGTAACGTCAGGGGCTACTGCCGCTTCCGTCGGCGCAACATCATTGTTTTCAACCTCATCACGCTTCATATAAGTACGCTTCTTGCGCACTTCGATATTGACCGTTTTGCCACGCCCACCGCCACTTGCTTTCAAAGTGGTGGTGACCTTGCGCTTCAACGTAATTTTCTTGGGGGCTCCGCTGTCTTCACCGTGACTCGTTTTCAAATACGTCAACAGTGTCTGCTTCTGGTCATCATTAACCGCTTCGCCTTCAGACTTTTGCGGTAGACCAGCATCGCTCATTTGTTTCAATAAACGATCAACGGGTGTACCAACGCTTTCCGCCAGTTGTTTAACGGTGACTTCTGCCATGGATTCCTCCTACCCGTGATTACTCATTCTCAAACCAAGGAGCCCGTGCTGCCATAATCAATTTGCCGGCACGTTCCTCGTCCATATCATCGATGTCCATAAGGTCATCGATACTCTGTTCCGCAAGATCTTCCATCGTCGCGATGCCGTTGCTCGCCAACAGGCGGGCCAGGTGGTCATCCATACCGTCCAGACTAAGCAAGTCGTCACTGGGTGATGCGGAATCCAGTTGCTCTTCACTCGCCAGCTCCAACGTCAGCAACATGTCTTTTGCCCGTTGACGCAGTTCGGTCACGATGTTTTCGTCAAACCCTTCAATGCCAAGCATTTCCTCTAGAGGTACGTAAGCAACCTCTTCCAGTGTGGTGAAGCCTTCTTCTGCCAGTATGGCAGCGATGTCCTCGTCGACATCCAGCTTCTCTTCAAAATACGAAACCAGGCGACCGGCTTCCTCTTCCTGTTTCTCGTCAGCTTCTGCTTCGGTCATCACATTGATAACCCAACCAGTCAGCTCACTGGCCAGTCGAACGTTCTGCCCACTGCGACCGATTGCAATGGCCAGGTTGTCAGCAGCAACGGCAACATCCATGGTGTTGGTGTCTTCATCCATAACAATAGAGGCCACTTCGGCGGGTGCCATAGCGTTAATCACCAGTTGCGCCGGGTTGTCATCCCAAAGAATGATATCAACACGCTCGTTATTCAGCTCGTTTGATACCGCCTGTACACGCGAGCCGCGCATACCCACACAAGCTCCAACCGGATCAACACGGCCGTCATTGGTCTTAACCGCTATTTTGGCGCGTGAACCAGGGTCCCGGGCGCAGCCACGAATTTCAATAACTTCTTCCTGAACTTCAGGCACTTCAATACGAAACAGTTCGATCAGCATTTCATTGCTGTTGCGACTGAGCTCAAGTTGCGGACCGCGGCCTTCAGCACGAATATCCTGCAATACTGCTCGCACCCGATCACCGATTCGGAACGTTTCACGGCCGATCACCGATTCACGCGGCATAACCGCTTCCGCATTATTACCAAGGTCGACAATGATATTGTCTCGGGTCACTTTCTTCACTGTGCCCAGGACCATCTCACCAACACGACCACGATATTGTTCAACAATTTTTGCTCGTTCGGCTTCACGAACTTTTTGCACAATAATCTGTTTCGCCGCCTGAGCGCTGATTCGCCCGAATTCAGCATTTTCAATGACTTCTTCGTAGGTATCGCCTTGCTGCAGTGTTTTATCTACTTCATGCGCTTCCTGGGTAGTCCACTCACACCCAAGCACAGGCACACCGTCGTTACCCATCACAGTCCAGCGACGAAAGGTCTGGTATTCACCGGTTTTACGGTCGATCACAACATGAATGTCGATCTCGCCTTCTTCATCTTCTTCATCGAAGCGCTTCTTTGCAGCGGCGGCAAGTGCCAGCTCCATGGCATCAAAGATGACCTCTCGGGACACACCTTTCTCATTCGCTACTGCGTCCACGACCAGGAGAATTTCTTTACTCATCGTCTCAGCCTCTCGTTTGCCGGGCGTTTGACCGGGCTTTCCTTTCAGTTAATCGGTTTATTGCTTGTTAAAATTCGGAATCAGGCTGGCCTTGTCTATGCTTTCAATCGGCAACAAGTATTCCATACCATCAACGGTCACGCAGATGTCCTGATCCTCAATCGAGGACAACACACCCTTAAATTTACGACGTCCTTCAAAAGGCGCCCTCAGCCGAACTTGAACCCACTCGCCCACGTAGGCAGCAAATTGATCCAGACTGAACAAAGGACGATCCATACCCGGTGACGAAACTTCCAGGGTATAGTTCTGACTGATCGGGTCTTCAACATCCATCACTGCGCTGATTTGCCGACTGACTTCGGCACACTGGTCAACATCGATCCCATCTTCGTGATCAATATAAACGCGCAAGGTGCTGTGCTTACCCTGTGCTGAAAAATCCAGCCCCCAAAACACAAAACCCAGACCGGTAATAACCGGTTCAAGCATTGCATTCAGTTCGTCAACCTTTGCCATTCAATAACCTCTGTGTGCCCGGTTTTCGGGCCTGTCTGGTGCCACTGACTCGGTCAATAGCCTGAAAACGGTACTGCCTGTTTGCTCAGGACTTGCTGCAGATTATTCCCTCGAGACTTTTTCAGAGCAAAAAAAAGAGCAACTTTGGAACCAACGCCTTCCGTTGGCTCCGCAGGCCCAGATCAATTAACACACTGAGATCCCAACGGTTCCGCAATCACTCACGGTTCTTACACACAGGGTTTACTTGCACCAACACCCGCTCGAACCTGACTAGACTGCTAACAAAAAGCCCCTGCTAGGAGGGGCTTCAAGTCTTGGTCTTGCAGACCAGTCTATGAGTCGGAAGGCCCTCTGCCTTCCGAGGGTCTGCAGACCCTACAGTACACACTCCTTGTATACTGCTCTGCGTAAGCACCACAAACCGACAATGCCTACGCCTAAATGGTAGCGGGGGCGGGATTCAACCAGCCGGCGCTCCGGATACGACCTTCGGAGCGCTTTCGCTAACCATCTTGCTTGTTTGGTAGCGGGGGCAGGATTCGAACCTACGACCTTCGGGTTATGAGCCCGACGAGCTACCAGACTGCTCCACCCCGCAATAAACCTTTGCCACCATTCAATTCTGAGCCCAACTGGGTCGACCTCATAAACCGAAGGTCGATGACTCCCTTCGGCTTTTGTAGGATAAGGAGCCCGACGAGCTACCAGACTGCTCCACCCCGCAATAAACCTTTGCCACCATTCAATTCTGAGCCCAACTGGGTCGACCTCATAAACCGAAGGTCGATGACTCCCTTCGGCTTTTGTAGGATAAGGAGCCCGACGAGCTACCAGACTGCTCCACCCCGCAATAAACCTTTGCCACCATTCAATTCTGAGCCCAACTGGGTCGACCTCATAAGCCGAAGGTCGATGACACCCTTCGGCTTTTGTAGGATAAGGAGCCCGACGAGCTACCAGACTGCTCCACCCCGCAATAAACCTTTGCCACCATTCAATTCTGAGCCCAACTGGGTCGACCTCATAAACCGAAGGTCGATGACACCCTTCGGCTTTTGTAGGATAAGGAGCCCGACGAGCTACCAGACTGCTCCATCCCGCAATAAACCGTACCGCACACTAAATCAATCATATAACCGCAAGGAAATTCACATTCCTCAGGCGGCGGCATTATAGGGATGCCACGCCAGACTTTCAAGGCAAAGCCGTGAAAGTCACCCAATGAAGAAAAAGGCCTGAACAAACAGGCCTTTTAAGTGGTGCCGACGACTAGACTCGAACTAGCACGGGCATAAGCCCACCACCCCCTCAAGGTGGCGTGTCTACCATTCCACCACGTCGGCAAAAACGCTACTCAGCCGGAATATCCAACCTATTCTGTTGTGGCTGTACTGGGGCATCCTGAGTTTGCTCTACCGCAGGAATATCCAGACCAAGATCATCCAGACCATCGGCTTTTTGCTTGGCAAGGTAGGCCAAACCAAAGCTGGTCAGAAAGAAACCGGCTGCCAGTATGGCCGTTGTTCGGGTCAGAAAGTTCGAATTACCGCCACTGCCAAAGACTGTCTGCGATGCACCGCCACCAAAAGAGGCACCCGCATCAGCGCCTTTGCCACGCTGGATCAAAACAAAGGCAACAATACCCAAACCCAACAGCACATGAACGATCAGCACTAAATTTTCAATCATCATTCGATTAAACCCCTTTCGCAGCCTGACAGATAGCAACAAACTCGTCGGCGAGCAGTGATGCCCCGCCTACCAGCCCACCATCTATGTCTGGCTGCTGAAACAACTCCTGCGCACTGGCGGCCTTCACGCTGCCGCCATAGAGCACACGACATTTTTGAGCAACAGCCGCTGAGGCCTGTGCCAACAATCCACGTATATAAGCGTGCACGGCCTGAGCCTGTTCCGCCGATGCTGTCTTACCGGTGCCGATCGCCCATACTGGCTCATAAGCAATCACAATGGTCTCGAACGCATCGATACCAACGGCGTCAAGCACTGCGTTAATCTGCCCGCCCACGACCGTTTCGGTCTGATTGGCTTCCCGCTGCTCAAGAGTTTCACCAACGCACAACATCGGAATCAGCCCGGCTCCAAGCGTCGCCTTAACCTTGTCGACCACAACAGCGTTAGTGTCCGCAAACATCTCCCGACGTTCGGAATGACCAACCAACACGTA
>Ga0307955_1001111_pt1 | contig 12607 bp, 10 predicted proteins | sample OrgLakmetagen439_FD_201819 | JGI IMG/M metagenome (GOLD analysis project Ga0307955, IMG submission 201819) | Saline water microbial communities from Organic Lake, Antarctica - #439 | ecosystem: Environmental > Aquatic > Non-marine Saline and Alkaline > Saline | place: Antarctica: Organic Lake...
TTGGCTGCCAAAAATACAGGTATCGGACTTATGCTGATAGCGGTCAAAAAAGGTTGATCCAGCCATGCAAAACGACAACAGAACCATGATGTGAAGCACCCAGATAAAGTCCAGACCATTAGGCACATTCGCCACAGCCTGGCCAAAAGATCCGGCGCGGGCCCATTCCGCAACCAGGGCAAAAATCGCCAACAGGAATGCCGGGATAAAGGGAGAGTAGATTTCAATGTAGTCGTCTTTTACCGCGTGCATGGAACAACCTTTGGCGCTTTTATTTGAATGAATTATGACACTCTTACGGCACAGAAGAAGTTCACAACCGACTACTATTGAGCGTTCCTGAGACTCAGAAGTGGTGCTTTTCTTTGTTAAAAGAGGGGGTGGCCGGAGGGAATTGCCGGGACTCTGCTGCGCGAAAAGCTTCGCTCTGGCATTTAGAAGAACCGCGACTCTGGAACAATTCTGAGACACCTCGGAAACTAAAATACCACAACGGCCGCAGGCAACTGCTGGGCACGAATCGGTGAAACCGATCGGGGTTTGCCCAGCACCTGAATGTTCTGGCGTAGCCACATAAACAACCACTTTGCTCAGGATTTGGACCGACGCGACGAACGCGCCAGCCACAAAAAAAGGCGGGAAACGCGACCTACAAACGCCGTCTTTGGCTGGAACTCGCGTGAGGGGTATAAGCCCAAAAAGCTGAAAAAACACGCCAAAGAAGCCCTGAAATCGAGTCAGGAAATCCCATATATAGTGGTCAGGTGGGAGAAAATGCCGGGGTAATACCAGACCGGGACACCATATATAGTGTTGCGGGAACAAACGAAACAATGCATTAGAAACGGCGGGAAAGTAATCTGAGAGACGCGCAAAAGTAAGCGGACTAACAGGCCGGGATCGGTTCAGAACCGTGGCAGATCAGTCCTCGCGAAGCCCAGAAACGGATGCATCCAGGCAACTGGTTCTAAAGGGAAGAATGTTGTCCAGGCGGCATGCCGGGTAAGCGGATAACGAGGGCTGGACCGTTGGTTTGCGCCACCGGAACGTGCAGCGAAAGCAGTGGTAATGCGCCCAGCGGAGGTGGTTTTTAATCAGTGCCCTGCCCTGCGTCCAGGTCGAATTAACGTCAGAAAGTGGCAGTGTGAGCGCATACAAGTCGCCGCCAATACAAGACGCCAACTCCTCAGCAGTTTGCGTAAAAGCGGCTTCGTCCAGCGACGAATGCGAGTGAATGTCCAGCAACATATCTGAGCCATGAAAAAGCGCCAGATCGCCCATTCCAGATACAAGTTCGACCAGAAAAAGGTTCATCGGATGAGTCACGTTCAAGGGTCCCCCGCCGTAAAAGCTTGCCCGAAAATAGACAGAGAAGTGCCAGTCCAAGCAATCCGGAACGCCGCCCAGCCCATCAAAGTTTCAGCCGGAACAATGCAGAAATGCCCCCCACCAGAATAGAACGAAACCGCCGCCGACCAAAGCAATCTTTAGCAATCAATTCGCCAAGGGCCCGCCCGAACACCAGCGCAATCAGGCAAGAAAAATCCAAAGACGGACACCCGCGCCAAAGAGAAGAATGGCATAAATTCGGGGGACATGAGTAACCATCCAAACTTAAAAAGTGACGTCCGTGGTTAGTAGTTTGGAGCACTCCATAGTGAACCAGTAAGGCAGGATTGGAGAGCCAGAAACCATGCAATTTGGGCTGAAAAACACGTCATGAATGACCACGAACACTTAAAAATGCAGAAAGGATAAGCAAAGAATGGGGTAGCCGGGGATAAGCAGGCTCTATACCTCCTATAGGTGAGAGACGTGCGTGGGGCCTGAGGGTTTTGAAGTTCTGCGGTGTTATAAAAACAAGGATAGGCACTGAAACAGGCGTAGTCTGACTCACCTTCAAAACTAAAATGTGGGGAGCCGGGCGTTCATGTGTAGGGGAGAGAGTAACAATAAACTGTGCGTGGTTATGGTAGTACCGGGGGTGAGTATAGGGCTCCAATTTGTACGCGTACTGTGTCATTTATAGGTGTGCGCAGTAGTTAAAGGTTTTCACTCGTTTGTGCCGTGCACCGGGCTTCGATCCGTTAGGAATAGTGTCAAACCTTGGGGAGTTCTGAGTAGTCTTTATTGGCGTTAAAATTGCGACAAAATCACTCGCCAATAACCAGCGAAGCGTGGCCACCAATCGTAAGAAAAGTCGTGAATTCACGTTGGTTTTTTTCAAACATAATGAGTCTTGATAGCGTCAGAACTTGCGACTGATTGGCTCCCACGAGATCGGCAGGTTGGGTGTAAGTTTCGGCCGAACTCGTGGGTATACTCGCGACCGACTTGCACGAGGCGCCTGAATTTGCGACCGACTGGCGCAGGCGCCGAGCAGTGCTCAGCATGTTTGCACAGCCCTTGGGTGTGGATTGACGACAAAATCGCGTGGCTCCTTGGGTCGAAACACCCCGAGGTGCTGAACTTGCGACCGACTGGCGCAGCTGGACAACCATCCTTAAATCGGGAATGTGAGGCATCCTGGGTGTCGGTTACCACCAAAACCGTGGGGTAAGCACGGATGACAACAAAACACCGCCTGAACTTGCGACCGACTGGCGCAGGCCAATGCAGTAAGGGGTGCTCTACAACCACGCCAGAAGATAAGAACGCTATAGTCACCACACTAAATTGAGTTATCTCGTTCGGGCTGGTTTGGCGGCGGCGACACTGAACAAGAGTTCCAGGGTGAGTCATAAAGTGAGAATGTTAAATGGCCCCGTGCCGTAAGCGGGAAAGAAGCCCTGCACAATGAGATATAAGGGAGAGTGCAATGGGTAGGTTGTTGATCACCAGGAACCGGGTCTGATGGCTGACAAGGCCGCACACATACCCACTGCGACGTTCTTCAAGAAGTTCCCGTGGGCAAGCAGCTTTTCTGTCCAGCCAGGTTCACCGCTTGGTGACTTGCTGAGCCATGAAACGAAAATTCATGGAGAGCTCATGCTTCCCTCGGCTGAGGTTGAAAAATACCTGACAACCATGAGGCGCCTTGTGGATTTAATGAAGAGGCGGAAAAACATGAATTGAGGCTCGAATCTTTGCGTAAAAAATTCAAAAAAAAATAAAAAAAATTTATGAAAAAATTCGGCCCGTAGAGGAACAGTTGATGGCAGACCTCGTTATTGTAGAAAGCCCAACGAAGGCGAAAGAAGTTCAGCACATTCTTGGCCACGGTTTTGTTGTTAAAGCCAGCATGGGTCATGTGCGTGATTTGCCCACAAAAGGGATGGGCATCGACCTTTCCAGTTTTAAACCAGAATACGTTGAAACGGATACTGGAAAGAGGACGATCGCTGGTTTAAAAAAACTGGCGAAGAATTCGAAAACGGTTTACCTCGCAATGGACCCAGATCGCGAGGGTGAGGCAATCGCATGGCATTTGCAGCAAGCCTTGTTTTTGAAAAAAGAAACAACCGAACGAGTAACGTATAACGCAGTTACGGAAGCCGCTGTCAAATCGGCGTTTCAGAACACAAGAGAAATTGATTACAAAATGGTCCGAGCGCAAGAGGCTCGTCGCTCACTGGATCGATTGGTTGGCTATACCGTTTCTCCCGCGCTTTGGGAGTCTGGTGTGAAGGGGTTGTCTGCGGGCCGTGTTCAATCCGTTTCCCTTAGGTTAATTGTGGACCGCGATAGAGAAATTCGCAGTCACTCAAAGCGTAAACATTTTTCAGCTGAATTGGCATTTTCAGAATACGATCCGCAGTTCTCTGCTGAATTAATAACGAAGCCTTTTGCAAATGAAGATGGATTGGTTCTGGAGAGAGCTTTACCAGAGGAGGCGTCGAAGGTTCGCCAGCTCACTATCGACAGTGTAAAAAAATCAGAGAAAACGAAGCGACCTCCCCCGCCGTTCACGACAAGTAGTTTGCAGCAAACTGCGAACGCACGTTTAAATCTGTCCAGTAAGCAGGCAATGCAGATTGCTCAGAAATTATATGAAGCGGGCAGAATCACCTACATGCGGACAGACTCGGTAAACCTGAGTGAGGAAGCGATTGAAAATATTTTCGCATTCGCAAAGTCGAAAGGACTGAGCCTGCCGAGTACGCCGAATGTTTTTTCCGGCAAGAGCGCTAATGCGCAAGAAGCTCATGAAGCGATTCGACCAACTGATTTGTTTTACGAGGGCGATGACCTGGATGAGCAACAGAAAAAATTGTACGACCTTATTCACGAACGCACGCTTGTCTCACAGTTATCCCCGGCGAAACTGGCGAACACAGTTATTGTTTTAAAATCAAACGATCACCCTGGTGAAACACAGTTTTCATTTGAAGCAAGATCCGTAAAAATTCTCAGCGAAGGCTTTATGGAGGTTGCGGGCCGTGTTGAAGAGTCTGATTTGCCGGAGTTAGCCGAGGGCGTACATGTTTCAGCTTCTTCAGGTAAGGTTTTGGAAAAAGAAACCAAACCGCCTTCACACTACACAGAAGGAACGCTTACCGGTGCACTAGAAAAAGCGGGGATAGGACGCCCGGCAACCTACGCGTCTATCATCGAAAATATAAAACGAAAAAAATATGTGGTGAGCGACGGGAAAAAACTTGTCGCAACAGAACTGGGTGATCGGCTCGTCCAGATTTTAAGGCCGTCAGATGAAACGGGCTGTACTTTCATGGAGTACAAGTTCACTGCACAACTTGAAGAAAAACTGGACGAGATTGCCCGTGGTGAAAACGATTACTTGACTACGGTTAAGGATGCTTATTCTGTTATAGAAAATGACACCGCTTTGGTGGCTGAACAAGTATCAAAAGTGGATCTGTCATCTGCAAGCACAGAAGGCATCAGCAATCCAAAAACCGGTAAAAAATCCACTCGTAGACAAGCGGCAAAAACCATCAAACAAGAATCAGGCGGGCAGTCGGCGCTTGGTGAAAAGACGTGCCCGAAGTGCAGCAAAAAAATGGTGCGTCGCAAGGGCAAGCACGGGCCGTTTTTTGGTTGCACCGGTTACCCAGAGTGCAAACATCTCGAAAATATTGGTTCTGGTAAAAAAGATTCGAATGAGGCGAAAGGCCGTCCAGCAAAAGAAGGTGAACAGAAATGCCCTGATTGTGGATCAGGCATGGTTAAACGGAATGGAAAGTTTGGTGAATTTTTTGGATGCACCGCTTATCCGAAATGCAAAAAAATAGTGAATGTTGAATCATGAGAGATGATCGCGTTTTTACCGTTGGCGAAACAGAGATAACGTTGGCCTCCAATGATGAGGGCTCAACTCCTGACAGTTTTAAAATAGATTTTGTACGCGCAAAAAATTCGAGCTTTTCCGGGACAGAAAGTGCTTCGCGTCAGGAATTATTTGAAGCGGCTTGTGCTTTGCTATGCACTGTTATCGATTCTGAGCCAGCTGGAGTGTTTGATACGAGTTGGTCTTTGGATACGAATTCAAACGCCGTTGCGAGATCCAATCACGTCAGGGATTTGCTCGACAAAACATCTTCAACCGATCCCGCTACTGCCGTTACTGACGCTGTTCAAATGTTTCGTCGACTGGAGTCCCGTCTTCCTGTGCTACAAGCATGTCAAAGAGCGCTTGAAACAAATGTCAGCGAGTTTGACGTTAATATTTTGCACGGCATTGCCGGGCGCATGGAACGGAATCTCCCGGTCGATACGTTTATCAGCGAAACCAATGGGAGTACTGTTGACGGTGAGGTCGTGAAAGATACGACAGAGCCCCCTTCCCCTGAGAATATTTTAGAAATGGATTTCAAAGAGATCCCTCCCTCAGCCGTAAAAAAACAGACGGGCTGGGAGACGGAGGATACTCGTCGATGGTTTAGGCCTTGCTCCGAGCCTTATAGCCTGACTGCGAGGTTGGCGAAAAAACTGAATTTGTTTTTGATGGCTGGAGATAACAACACTGCTCAACTTCGCTCTGACCTGATTACGCCAACCCGAAGCGTGGATAAATGCATGTATAGTCCCGTTTTGGGAATAAACGACCTGGAAAAATATTTTTGGATGGCAGAAGCAAGCTATCTAAGCTTCTTTAAGTCAAACGAAGAAGTTTTTAAAACAGGAGAAGTCCCAGTTGCCAGTCATGCTATCAAATTATTCATGGGGGCCCCGGAGGATATCGATCTTCACTGATCGGTTGGGATGCCTTTCATGTTGGCAAGATGGGTCACCTTCTCCCGTGCCTTATCCATCCTGGCAACGTGGTCTTCGTCGGTCGAAAGAACGCCTTCAATGAAGGCTGATATCGCTTTCAGCATTTTGTCGTCACTAGCGGTCAAACGATGCACAAGGTTTGCGTAATGGCTATTTTGGATATACCTGGAGTAGAAGAAACGGATGTTGGCCAAATGAGCGGGGTGCATAAAGAAGTGTTCGTCGGGAAGCGGTGCAGATGCTATTGCTTCGGTCAGCGTTAAGCCTAGCGAATTCGCCCAAAGCTGCAAGGTGATGATTTTTGATGGCAAGTTGTCGTTATCGTCGTTCTCCCAATTGGACAAAGTCTTTCGGCTTATTCCTAATTTGGCAGCGATTTCTGACTGGGAGTATTTTAGGTATTTACGCCGTTGACGCATTGTTAACGAGACTGAGCGTGGGTCGAAATCGGCCATAAGGAATACCTTTTACAAAATGTTGCAAAGTTAATGGGTTACTTAGTTCCCATAATACCGTCGTTCAAGGAGAATGGCGAAGAATAGTTCCCAAACGGCTGTTTGAATAACGTGGTGATGTAAGCGAAAATCACTACAGATAAAAAAATCAACCTAGTTATGCGTCAGGCACAGGTGTTAAATGGCAGCAGCAAATCCGAACAAAAAATGCATTAGCGAATGGATCAGCATTGTATGTTCGAAGCTTGGCAAAGCCCAAGCCGATCGTCGTGACGATTTTAGGCAAGATGTTGGCCTTATTTTGCTTGAGAAGCCGGAACTGCTGGATGCGGGCGAGCAAGGACATATTGCCTATGTTGTCCGCTCAGTGAAAAACGCCTTATCAGACAAGGGCAGTGATTCGCAGATAAGCGTTCCACGCATAAAAGACTGTGACAGCGACCGCGTGAGAAACCTGAAAGTAACGTTGCTTCAGAACTCCGTCAGTCTCAACGATGAAAATTCCGACGGGCAGAGTTATGAAACGCTCATACCGTGCAAAAAATATGAGCAGGCTGATCTCTGGGAAAAGCTCCGTAATGAGACGGTGCTGAGATGGATTCGAAGCCACGCCCCTATGCTTGATTTCTTGCTAGATACAGACAAAGCCAGCACGCCCGCGCCGTATGCGTGGAATTCCAAGCCGATAGTTCGCGCCTACATGGGCGCTGATGAAGTTGGCAAGCTCTTAAAGAAGTTCGGTGCCAGCCTTAGCTCCGATGAACGTCTTGCGATCAAAGAGACCATGTTCAACCAGTTTTTGCATGCTAAAAAGGCCCCCGTCGTGGCTGATGATAATTTCGACTCCGACGCCCTCCCCTCTGTCTTTTCTATGTGAACCTCTGAAACTGTTCCGTGCCGTAAGTTCCTCAGGAGGTGCTTATGCGCGGGCCAGGCCATCATGCTACCGGCTTTATATCAGGCTGGATTGCTACAGCGATACTTAACAAGCAAGTTGGAATTCCCTTTTTCGTCTCTATCCTGGCGGTCCCACTCTCATGGTGGGGCGGGGTGTTGCCGGACAGTGGGGAATTCTTTCTTGGTTTCCGCTGGGTTCGCCATAGGACAGTGACCCATTGGGTTCCGCTATGGGCAATCATTTTAGGTTTTGGCGTATACGGTGCTTTTCCTGAAACCCTAGTCGGAATGTGCCTTCAGTCTGCAACTGTGGGTTTTGCGGGCGGCGGGCTAACCCATCTTCTTTTCGACTGGCCTAACCCCCAGGGCATTCCATTCCTCACGCCCTGGAAGAGGCACACTCTCAACTGGTGGAATAGTGGTCGACGGGAGATCTACTTAATCACTGGATGGGCTCTGATCGCGTCGATATTCTGGGCGCCTGAAATCAACCAGTTCTCTGTTACCGCCATGGAACTCCAAGAAAAAACGTCCGGTCTCGTCAGAGAATTCTCACCAGAACAATTCTAAATCCGTCCTTTCCGTATCCGTTACGAGTTTCTAAAATGCGGAAAGGAGGTGTGATGCAGAGACCCCAACAGTCAGTCCGAGGTTTCTACTCGGTTTATGTTAGGGGTGTCTTTAGTGCCACGACTAAAACAGGTCCGGTTATTAGGGCCCGCGCTGTGATAGGCGAGCAGTGGCACACGATGCAGATTCCTCGGGCTATTGCTCCAGGGGAATTGAAGAAAGGCGATTATATTGAATGCGAAGGTAGTGTGACGGCTGTGCCTGACAACAATGGCGCATCTTCATACCTGTTTGTCGACAAGGTTTCTAGTGTTATTCCAGTTGAAAAACTAGATGGCGTTGAACCTCGATCGACGCCACAGAAAACCAGCTCGCAAAGAGACAGTAAGCCAAACGCTTACGCTTCTGCGAAAGGTGGCTTTCGCTCTAATCGTCCCGCACAGAAAAAGGTTGAGACTCAGCGCTACGAAAAACCAGCGCCAGATCACCAATCGCCAGTGCAAGAAGAGCATCGCGAGACACCCAGTCGAAAACGTCGTTCGGGATTCCGATTCAACCGGCGAAATCTTTCTGGCTTATGAATCAAGGAGGCTCCGGCCTCCTTTTTTTGTGAAAATGCTTAATGCCGTAAGAACTGCATCAAATAATATAGGTGCAAAATGTTAGCTGACAGCCTTTTCTCAAGCTGGGTTCGAGTTGTTCTTTTTTGGTACGTGAGCCTCTTCATTTGGTGGGGGTTCTCGGACACCATGATTGAACAATCGATGAACAATATTCCGAACATTGTCTTTGAAACTATCGAGATGGACCGCTGTGAATTGGGTGGTGTCGAATGTGATAAAGACGGTTCAGTAGTCATCAAACCACTCAACGCGATCTTCAGTATTGGCCATGTATTTGCGTTCTGGGGCTTTCCGGTATTGATGGGCATTGGACTGTCGGCTGGTTCTGGGTCGCTGTGCGCAGTAGCACTGAGGTCAAAGAGGAATACCAAAGAGAAAAAATCGCTAAACCCTGACCACAGCTGGCGCGGCGTGGAGGTTAGTTTAGGTCGGCTTCCATCCCCTAACTGGGAGGAGCAAACCGATCGGGTAAGACTGAAATTTAACGAAGCAAGCAAGAAAAAACTGGAGTCTCTCGAAGAGCGCCACTGGGGAACCTTTGAAGAGGTGATGGGGCTCCTTTCCAAAAACAAGGGTGCGTTCGTTGGTGATGGCCACAAGGGGACGTTGCTTGAGCACAGCCTTCGCGTAACCAAATCGGCGATTGATGCCGTGGAAGGGGTAGCCGATCCTTTGCTGCCGATAGCAGCAGCAGCTCACGACATAGGAAAAATCCGTTCGCACTTTAAGAAGAATGGTGAGTGGGTCAAGAAAGCTGGAGTTGCCGGTTTCCACGATGTGCAAGGTGGCTTGTTGCTTTCATCTCTCCCGTCTTTCCAGAAACTGGAGGAAGATGAAAAGCTAATATTGATGTTGGTTACCAAATACGCTCACAAACCCCACCGAGCGCCCTTCCCTAATGAAGCAGTTCGGAGTCGAATGCTGGAGCTGTTAAATAGTTTCCGCTCAGCGGATCATTCTGTAACGGCTGATGAGCAAGCGGAGGTCATTAAAGACTACAAGGATTCGCGCACGCTCGATGACAAGGTTATCGACGCATTGCTTGAAACGATCACGACTTACAAGTTTCAAAACCCAAACCTTCCTAAATCCCAACGCGCTATTGGCTGGAGAAAGGGAAATCGCCTAATTTTGATCGAGATTCAATTCCGCGAGAAGTTTGCGACGTTACTGCCCAAGGATCTTGTCGCAGCCTGGGGTGGGGTTCAGCGCCAAAAGAACAGTCTGGCTGGCGTGACCAAGAACTTTCTGGAATGGCTCGACGAAAAGGACTGGCTGGTCCGGGAGGTCGACGTCTACAAGACACATACAGACGAAAAACCCTTTAAACGTGAGGTTTGCCCTAAAGATCATTATCCGATCTGGTCGATTTTTTCTGGCTCAAAGGAATTCGTTGGTGTTTTCGAGATAGAGCTTCCAGAAGAGTATCGACAGAAGTTTCCTAATGAGACTCAATTTGATCTGAAATACTTTGGCTATATGAAGCCTCCGAAGTCGTCGGAACGAAGGAAAAAAGAGAGCGACCAGCTTCTCAGCAACCTGAAGAACAGGAAGCGTGGGAAGCCCAAAAGACCGTCTGAGGAAGAATTACTTAAGGGTCAGTCCGATGACATAAAAGCAAAGTTCAAAAAACTAAAAGCGCGATATAGCGGTTCTGGTATGAAAGTTCCTGAGCAGGAAATTCTTACCCATGTGCTGAATGAATCGAAAGCGCAGGCTGATAAAAAACCAGAAAAAGAAACCCCGAGAACAACTGGTACACCTGCTAGTGCTGACACCGGCTTTGATTCGTTGGACCCCGATCAGAAACGAGAGGCGCGCAAGCTGGTTTCGAAAAGCCTTAACGATGGCACGCCGCTATCACTCGACGCGGCTGCGTCTGTGATTACCGGTGATGGCGAACAGCGGGATGCAGAGAAGCCTCGGTATACTCAGGCCATTAAATCGGAAAAACCGGTTCAGCCCCTTGCGGCAAAGGAATTTCCACGGGCGAATAAAATCGCCCAGGGCGCCTTTGGTAAGGCCGAAAAAGATACGCAGAGAATCGGGAACAAGCTTGTTTCTAAAGCGCTCAATTCTGGCGTGATGATTTCAAAGGATGAAGCGGTGACGTTGATCAATGACGGTGGAGTTCCTGATGAGCTTCTTCAGTCTTTGAGTGACACCGGGAGTAAACGTTCGAACCTGTACGGCAAAGCAACAGAGAGGGCTGCAGTTGCGGATACTGCAAAGAAGCAATCGAAGGCGACCACCGATAAACAGGTTCAAAGCCCCCAAGCTGAATCTGACAAGAAACAGGGCGCCCCTGCAGAACCGATCTGGGAATCCTTGTCATCGAACCAGCGAGCGAAAGCTCAAAAGATGGTAGATCGTGAGGAGGCCAGGGGTAAAACTCCCGATAGGGATGGAATTGCGAATGCGATTCTCGCGTCCGACAAGCCGCAACCCACGGAAAATCGCAAAGCGATTGTGGAAGACAGATCCTCTAGTGCACAGCAAAAAGGTGACGCTCCTGACCATCAGACCGTCCCCGGAGCAAAACCAGAGAAAGCGCCTGATCAGGATAAATCTTCGGTTTCTTCCTCGGATAAAGAGCAGAACGCTTCGAAGAATTCAGGCACCGATGGGCAGGCTGAAGATCCAGCGCCTACGAAAAAGAAAAAGCGCAGAAGGCGCAAGTCAAAGACTGGGAAACAGGGGCCAACGGACAACCATGCTCAAGATGCTTCGCAGCAAAAAGAGACAGTGAAAAAACCGATTGAACTGACTGATGACGAAAAGAAAACGGCAAGAAAGATGATGAGCGAGGCGCTGAATCATGGCCGTCGGGTAACCAGAGCTCAAATCGAAGAAGAGGTGGTCAACTTAAGGGAGCAAGGTGGCAGTCAGCCAGAGGACGCCGTTGATGCCAACCCTGAAGCTCCTTTTGATGCGCCCAAAGGCATTAAAGACAGTGGTGAGCAGAAACCACATCACCCGCATAAAGATGTTTCGGGCGAAATGAAAAGTCGGAACACTGAACTTAGTGAGGTTCGTTATGTTCAGGCGGTTTTGGACACAAACGATGAGTCCCGTCTCCAGCCATTTATGAACGGCGCTGACCCATCCAACTTTGTTGGTGTGGCCGTTGGAAAGGCTGGGGAGACCGCTTTGCTGGATCACCTGACGGATAGAGAGTCGAAAGTCTTACGTCGGCGATTGAACAAAGCCATGAACGAAGGTTTGACAGGCAAAGCGGTCAATCGGGCTGCGATCGCAGCATCTATCATAAATGAGAGGCCAAAGCCCACAGGCAAGCCACCAGTCAGACCTGAAGTGAGTCAGTTTGAGGCTGTAACGCCGAAATCAGACGTCTAATTAACGTCGCTCCGTAACTGTCACGAGTTTTATAAACTGACAGGAGTGATTATGAGCAACAATCTGAAGAAGCTGGCAGCCCCGTTCCCTGAAGACTTACTGGAAGAAGAAGTTTCAGAGCAAGTCAAAGACGAAGAGGGGAATCTGGTTAACCTGGTTCGCACAACCGTTCCGATGCCACTGATCCAAGACCGTCTTTCTGATGTGTTTGGTTTATTGGGTTGGGAAGTGTTCTTTGAAAACCTCGAAGGCGGTGCGACTAAGTGCCTACTGCGAGTAACACTCGACGAACAGATTTGCACTAAAACCGGTATAGGAAAGAAAGCCAATCCTGTTGAGGCCGCTGGTGAAGCATTTGCTTCCGCTGCCCGCCAATTTGGCGTTGGACTGGAAGCCGGAATATCTGAGGAAATCGTTGAGGAAAAAGTGGAGGAGAAACCAGAAATTCGGGCGCGACGTGGTGGTTTTCGCAAGCCGCAACCATCCGTAGATTATCCAGCATGACAAAAAGGGGCAACGCCCCTTTTTTTT
>Ga0307955_1001127_pt1 | contig 12484 bp, 5 predicted proteins | sample OrgLakmetagen439_FD_201819 | JGI IMG/M metagenome (GOLD analysis project Ga0307955, IMG submission 201819) | Saline water microbial communities from Organic Lake, Antarctica - #439 | ecosystem: Environmental > Aquatic > Non-marine Saline and Alkaline > Saline | place: Antarctica: Organic Lake...
GCAAACCCGTCCCGCCAGGGGCGGGGGACGCGCTCGGAATTGGGTCGGACCCGTCCCGCCAGGGGCGGGGGAGGCCTCCCCCGCCCCTGGCGGGACGGGGGCCTCCCCCGCCCCTGGCGGGACGGGTCCGCCGGCGTCCCTCACGGGTTGGCGCCCCTCACGGGGCCAACCCGTCCCGCCAGGGGCGGGGGATACCGTCCGCCGGTACCGGCGGGTCCCGTCCCGCCAGGGGCGGGGGACGCCACCCTCACGGGTCCGACTCTACGAGCGGACCTAAAGAAAATTCTATAGAATTTTCTTCGAGAAAAGAATTGAATCTATAAAGTCTCAAGTGGTGGAGGTTAGAAAGCCAGGAGGAAAGTACCTCATTACTTTGATACTTTATAGATCTATAATTAAACCAAAAATTAAATTTGTAATTAGAATTCATTTTAAAAAATTTTAAATTAAAGAATTTAACGTTTTGATTTTTTATCATTTTTGACATGACCGCGATAAGTTCTTGTTAAGGCAAACTCCCCCAGTTTGTGCCCTACCATCTGATCTGTCACAAAAACAGGTATATGTTCTTTCCCATTATGACATCCTATAGTATGCCCAATCATAGGTGGTATAATAACTGATGAACGAGACCAAGTTTTGATCACAATTTTTTTACCCATGCTATTTAATTTTTCTACTTTTTTTAATAAATGTCCTGCTACAAATGGACCTTTAGTAATTGAACGTGGCATAATCATTATTATAATAGATAGAAAGGTTTCGTATAAACAAGATTTTTATCATTTTTTCTCTAATAAAAGTATATAGAATTTGATATCCCCCTATATATATATATAAGGGGGATATCGAAGATATTTAAAACTCGTACTCGCGAATAGACTCGGAGCGCCCCTCACGGGGTCCTGTCCCGAAGGGACCCGTGAGGGTCGCGCCTGACGCGACCCTCACGGGTCCCTTCGAGTGCGAGCGAACGATCCCCTTATATATATAGGGGATCGTCGCTCCCCCCCTTATATATATAGGGGGGGGTAGGTTCGCTCCCCCCTTTGGGGGGAGTCGGTATTGGGTCGGACCCGTCCCGCCAGGGGCGGGGGAGGCCCCCGTCCCGCCAGGGGCGGGGGAGGCCCCCGTCCCGCCAGGGGCGGGGGAGGCCAAATCCGCCGGCGTCCCCCGCCAGGGGCGGGGGAGACGCCCCGTGAGGGACGCCAATTACGACTCTCCGAGCGAACCTAGCCTCGCGAATAGCGGGGCTATTCGCTCGGACGGACGCAAAAATCCGACGGAGGACGCGTCCCCCGCCCCTGGCGGGACGGGTTTGCGTACGCAAACCCGTCCCGCCAGGGGCGGGGGACGCGCTCGGAATTGGGTCGTATTTGGCCCCCGTCCCGCCAGGGGCGGGGGAGGCCAAATCCGTCGGCGTCCCTCACGGGTTGGCGCCCCTCACGGGGCCAATTACGACGCCCCGTGAGGGACGCCACCCTCACGGGTCCGACTCTACGAGCGAACCTACCCCCCCGAAGGGGGGGAGCGACGATCCCCTAAGGGGATCGTTCGCTCGTACGAGTTTATCGAATAAATTTATATATAAATTTATTCGATAAAGATTTAAAACTTCGACTGGTTATTTATTTTAAAAAATGAACTTTATTGAGAGTACTAACATAGAGAAAACACAAAAAAGCGTATATGCAAATAAATTCTTTTTCATATACATTTTTGATGTAAAGTGTTCGTTTAATAAGCCAACTAAAGGAGGAAAGACCTGTTGGGATTTGAAGCTCAGTATCTAGAGCTTTTTAATTCTAAAAAAAAAGAGTAAAGCGGGCGATAACCAATTTTCATTTCATTTATTAACTATATAAAATAAAGCTACGAAGCGGATAAAAAGAAAAGAAAAAAATTTAGTCAACGCTCTTATATATTTGTGTAAGAGGGGCTTTACACACAAAATTAGCGCTTAATATATATAATTAAAGAATCGATGCCGCGTAGGAAAGATAAACAGGACTACCCCCTTTTATTCAACATAAAAAGCATAACACGGGGACAAACAATCTTATTGGAACATCTTAAACTATCTCCAAAAATTTTATGCGGCAAACACATAAATAAAGCAGGTGCGCAATAATCTACTTTTTAAAGTAGATTGAATTAACACGTTTATTAAGTTGACGCGAGGCTAACCTTTTACGTCGTAAACTACTACTACACTAATGTATACCTAACTGTAATATTTACACTCTTAAAAATTAAACACTGTTAGGATTTTAGCACGCAATTATCTAAGTCGAATTATTGCTAAATCATGCTTGAAAAATCATGTACTCGCTAATAGACTCGGAGCGCCCCTCACGGGGCTAGAAGGTTTTTTCGCGGCATACGCGAAAAAACCTTCTAGTGCGAGCGAACGATCCCCTTAGGGGATCGTCGCTCCCCCCCTTCGGGGGGGTAGGTTCGCTCGCAGAGTCGGACCCGTGAGGGTGGCGTCCCTCACGGGGCGTCGTAATTGGCCCCGTGAGGGGCGCCAACCCGTGAGGGACGCCGACGGATTTGGCCTCCCCCGCCCCTGGCGGGACGGGGGCCAAATCCGACCCAATTCCGAGCGCGTCCCCCGCCAGGGGCGGGGGACGCGTCCTCCGTCGGATTTTTGTAGGTTCGCTCTCCCCCCGTAGGGGGGTCGAGGTCGCTTATTACGCTTTAGCGTAATAAGGTCGCTTATTACGGAGCGCTTGCGCTCTGCGAAGCGCTCAGCTACGCTGAAGCTTCGCACTAAAGCGTAATAAGCGCTAGGATTTTTGCGTCCGCAAAAATCCGACGCTAGGATTTTTGCGTCCGTCCGAGCGAATAGCCCCGCTATTCGCGAGGCTAGGTTCGCTCGGAGAGCTTCGCTCGCTGAGCGAACCTACAAAAATCCGACGAAGGTCGCATAAATTGCGTATGCAATTTATGCGCTCGGAATTGGGTCGGATTTGGCCTCCCTCACGGGGGCCAAATCCGCCGGCGTAATTGGCGCCCCTCACGGGGCCAATTACGACGCATGCGCCAATTCCGACTCTCCGAGCGAATCTAGCCTCGCGAATAGCGGGGCTATTCGCTCGGACGGACGCAAAAATCCGAGCGCTTATTACGCTAAAGCGTCCCTCACGGGTAAGCGACCTCGACCCCCCTACGGGGGGAGAGCGGACCTACAACTCGCAGACTTGCGTCGGAATTGTCCGCCCCCCCCCGCAGGGGGGAGGCGGACAATTCCTAGCGCTTCGCTCACGGGTTGGGTAGGATTTCGCCTCCCTCACGAGGGCCAAATTCGACACAAATCCGAGCGCTTCGCTCACGGGTTTGCCCCCCCCCCGTAGGGGGGAGGGACGCCCCCCTAACGTGTCATAGTAGGATTTGTACCATGACAAATCCTACCCCTAATTTACGTAAGACAATCAGGCTACCTCCTGTAACCGTCCCAAGAGGGGAGCGTCCCTCCCCCCTACGGGGGGGCAGGGCTCCGTCGCAATTCGCCTAGGCAAATTGCTATTAGGAATTGTGTCGGATTTGTGCCCCCCCCCCGCAGGGGGGAGGCCCGTGAGGGCGGCCTCCCCCCCTGCGGGGGACGGGGCACAAATCCGACACAATTCCTCGACCTCGTACGTGATAAAATCAGACATATTGCTACTCTGAGCGCAAGCGCTATTCTTTTAAGCCAAATTTTATTTACGTTTACGTATAATAAAAACGTTACTGAATTTTTTAGGTTTACGCGTTAATTTACCTAAAGCAGGACGTCCCCAAGGTGTTAATGGTCGACTATGTCCAATAGGTGCACGTCCTTCCCCACCTCCATGCGGGTGATCAACTGGGTTCATAGCTGAACCACGTACAGTAGGTCTTACACCTAACCAACGTGAACGACCAGCTTTACCTATTGTTAAATTATAAGCTTCAACATTACCAACTTGTCCAAGAGTAGCCCAACTATTTTTTGATATAAAACGAATTTCTTTTGAAGGTAAACGCACTGTTACAAAATCACCTTCTTTAGCTAAAATTTCAACTAAAGAACCAGCAGCTCTTGCTAATTGGCCCCCAGAACCAGGTTGAAATTCAACATTATGAATTTCGGCACCTAAAGGGATATTACGTAAAGGTAATGAATTACCAACTAAAATAGGCGCATTTAAATCAGAAATAATCATTTCACCTGGATTTAATCCACGTGGATGTAAAATATAACGTTTTACTCCATCTTCATAATGTAAAAGAGCAATTCGTGCATTTCTATTTGGATCATATTCAATAGAAACTACCTTAGCAGGTACTCCAATTTTATCACGTCTAAAATCAATTTCACGATATAGACGTTTATGACCCCCACCACGATGACGACATGTTATAACACCACGGTTATTTCGCCCGTTTGATCTTTGATTGTAAGAGGTTAATGATTTTTCAGGTTTTGTACGAGTCAATTCACTAAAATCAGAAACCGATCTATTACGTGTACCTGGTGTACACGGATTTAATAAATGAATTCCCATAATTAAATATTTTGCAAAAACATTATTTGATTTTTTTTTTTATTAAAGTTAATAAATAGCATTTTTAATGTTGCCCAGATACAAAAAAAAGAAGAAAAAATATTTCCTTTTAAAGCTAATAGGTCCCCCTCACGGGTCCCATATATATGGGATATATGGGAGCGGAGGACGCCTCCCTGACGGGTTTGCGTCCCTCCCCCCGTAGGGGGGGGGGCAAACCCGTCAGGGAGGCGCTAGGAATTGGCGTATGCAGCGTCCCTCACGGGTTGTCCTGCACGACCCTATACAAATAGGGTCGTGCAGGACAACCCGTGAGGGACGCTGGTACTCGCGACGATCCCCTTGTCGAAGAAATTTCGTACGAAATTTCTTCGATTTGGGGATAGGCGCTCCCCCCCTTCGGGGGGGTAGGTTCGCGAGGAGAGTCGGACCCGTGAGGGTGGCGTATGCAGCGTCCCTCACGGGTTGTCCTGGACGACCCTATTTGTATAGGGTCGTCCAGGACAACCCGTGAGGGACGCTGGTACTCGCGACGATCCCCTTAGGGCCCGTGAGGGCGGCGCTCCCCCCCCGAAGGGGGGGAGCGACGATCCCCTATATATATAAGGGGATCGTTCGCTCGTACGAGTACGAGCGAACTAGCCTCGCTAGTCGCTCCCCCCCTTCGGGGGGGTAGGTTCGCTCGTAGAGTCGGACCCGTGAGGGTGGCGTATGCGTCGTAATTGGCGTGCGCCAATTACGCCGGCGGATTTGGCCCCCGTGAGGGAGGCCAAATCCGACCCAATTCCGAGCGCATAAATTGCGTACGCAATTTATGCGACCTCCGTCGGATTTTTGTAGGTTCGCTCAGCGAGCGAAGCTCTCCGAGCGAATCTAGCCTCGCGAATAGCGGGGCTATTCGCTCGGACGGACGCAAAAATCCTAGCGCTTATTACGCTTTAGCGTCCCTCACGGGTAAGCGACCTCTGCGAGCGGACCTAAAAACTCGAATATTTTCTCCCCCGCGGATATAAGGGGGTAAAAATTCGACTTTTGAGAAAGGGGGGTCGCCCGTGAGGGGATCTGCGAGTTGCTTCCCCGCCCCATATATATGGGGCGGGCCGAAGGGTGGAGAGTTTCGCGCCTCCCTCCCCGTGAGGGGGGGCGCGAAACTCCCTTCGACCCCGTGAGGGGCGCTCCGAGTCTATTCGCGAGTACTAGAAAAAAGTCGAAGTTTTAAATATCTGCTATATCCCCTAATATATATATATATATATAAGGGGAGGTATTATTCTACTTTTCCCCCCCCTTATATATATATATTAGGGGGATATAAAATTCTATATAATTTTCTTCGATAAAAATATACTTATAGGAAACTGCATTACTTTATCCATTATATAGTGTGCAACATTTGTATATATTTTATATAAAATATTCGCCTTAAGGGGGAATATTTTAAAATTTGGCGGGCGTTCGTAGCCCGCGCCGCCATAAGCACATTGGAGGAAAAGAAATCAAGTTCCGTGCGCAACTCTACAATCGGGTTATGTTTGGAGAGAAGTTAGTACGAGTGTCGCGCCCGCGCAAATACACTAGTCTCCTTAGTACGCAAACTTTGATTTCGTAATAGTGAGAGCACTAAGGACCAATTTTTATACATAATATAAGCATATTATTAGAATAACTCTAATTAAAAAGATTTTAATAAATCTTTTAACAAAGGAAGGAAATTCAACATTCACTTTTATAAAACTATGTCCGCGTTTTTCCTATATATAGGAAAAACGCGGAGATCTCGAAGAAAATCCTATAAATATAGGATTTTCTTCGATAGGTAGTACAAAAAAAATATATATATTTCCATAATATATATATATAAATCTATATAAAAAATAATTAATATTTATTCGACGACGAATGTTTTTAATTCAATTAATTAATTCCGTTTTATACAAATAGTTTTATAATCTATGATGGAATAAATATCCAATACCTCGATTTACATATGATTAATCCATATAACGAAGTTATAACAGTCTTTTTTATGAAAAAAAAAATTAAAATTTTTTTATAAAAGTCGAAGTTTTTAATATCGAAGATATTAAACATCTTTCTCGAATAAATTGAATATTCAATTTATTCGAGAAACTCGTACTCGCGAATAGCCCCGGAGCGCTTGTGTCGGAATTGTCTTGTCCCCGCCCGTGAGGGGGACAATTCCGACGCAAGTCGCAGACTTCGAACCCCCTTTCTCAAAAGTCGAATTTTTCGTCCGCCGGTACCGGCGGGTCCCCTTCGGGGGAGAAATTATTCGAGTTTTTAGGTCCGCTCTCCTGCCCATATCCCCAGAGGTCGCTTACCCGTGAGGGACGCTAAAGCGTAATAAGCGCTAGGATTTTTGCGTCCGTCCGAGCGAATAGCCCCGCTATTCGCGAGGCTAGATTCGCTCGGAGAGCTTCGCTCGCTGAGCGAACCTACAAAAATCCGACGGAGGTCGCATAAATTGCGTACGCAATTTATGCGCTCGGAATTGGGTCGGAATTGGCCTCCCCCGCCCCTGGCGGGACGGGGGCCTCCCCCGCCCCTGGCGGGACGGGTCCGCCGGCGTCCCCCGCCCCTGGCGGGGGAGACGCCCCGTGAGGGACGCCAATTCCGAGCGCGTCCCCCGCCCCTGGCGGGGGACGCGTCCTCCGTCGGATTTTTGTAGGTTCGCTCAGCGAGCGGACCTACCAAAATCCGAGCGCTTACCCGTGAGGGACGCTGGGGCGGCGCGTCCCTCCCCGAAGGGGGGGTAAGCGACCCCCTCACGGGGACCCCCCTACGGGGGCCCGTGAGGGGGGCAGGAGACCCGTGAGGGGGACCTATAAAACATCGTCAATAGAAATTTATAGCGGAGCGGTCAGTAAAGATTAATTAAAATCGTTATTAGTTAATTACGGATACTAATTTGAGCCAATTTACGATTTAGGTTTTAAATTATAATTAATCGATTGTCCTTCTTTTAAGGTTACAATAGCTCTTTTAAAAGAGGGACGAAAACCTTGTGCCATACCAACACGAAGTTGTTGACGAGGTGGTATGTGTGTATTAACCGCAATAACATTCACATCAAATAAATTAGAAAATAATTTTTTAATTTGAGTTTTAGTTAAGCGTTTATCAATATCAAACGTGTATTGGCGATTCTTATATAATGCTAAATATGTTTTTTCTGTAATAACAGGATATTTGACTAAATCTATATTAAAAGAAATAGATTGAATCGACATAGTAGCATCCTTTGTTTCTTTTTCTGTTGCTTCAGTCATCTGATTTTTAGGTAGGAGTTAAGAAAAACTTTGAAATTCAATTTCATATATATTAGGTATATATAAATATATTAATGGATGCACAAAGCACACCACTATTGTATTTGCCTAATTATGCTTAAAATGAGCCCCCATAAATATGCATAAGATGCTAATTTGGTTTTTTAACACTAACAAGCTATATACAAGTAGATTACTTGTACTTAAAAGGGAACGGCTTTTCAAATAGCAGCTTTGCTTCCGTAAAGTCTTATATATTTTGTTGTGGAAGTTTTTGTGCCAATTTTTTTTTAAGTCTTAATTGGGTCGTATTAGGCCCCCCCCCACAGGGGGGAGGCCCGTGAGGGCGGCCTCCCCCGCCCCTGGCGGGACGGGTCCGCCAGCTTCCCTCAAGGGTTGGGTAGGATTTCGCCTCCCTCACGGGTAATTTTGGCTAAATCCGTAGGTCCCCCTCACGGGTCCCATATATATGGGAGCGGAGATCGCAGAGCGGAGGTCCCATATATACATATATACATATATACATATATATGGGAGCGAAGATCGCATATTAAGGAGCGCCCCTCACGGGGCGCTTCCCGACGGCCTCCCCCGCCCCTGGCGGGACGGGTATCCGCGGCCGTCGTGGCACAAATCCGAGTGCAGAATTGGCGTCTACGTCGTAATTCTCGCCCGTGAGGGCGCCTCCCCCGCCCCTGGCGGGACGGGTTTGCGTCCCTCACGGGTTTGCCCCCCCCCGTAGGGGGGAGGCCCGTGAGGGCGAGAATTACGCGACCTTAGCACCCAAGAAGAAAAAAATATAAGCCGGGGGCCGCTTAGGTAAGGCACAATCTAAATATTAGATTTATTTTAAATAAGTGTCTTCTTAACTCTATTTTTTTTTAGTATTCAAATAGACTTATTCTTAATGAGAACTATAAATTTTTAATAATTTTGAAAAGAGTTGAATTACAACAAAAAGCTCTATTAAGTTTCTTTTTTTTTTCTCTTTTTATTTCGGGCAAGAGGTTCCGCGGTTGCGCTCCCCTAAAACGGCAGCTTATAACTACCACTTAGTGAAGCATTAGTATCTATTTTATGCTACCCTTAAGTAGGAGTTACTATGCTTAATAAAACTAGAAAATTATTTATTAAAAAGTTTGTCTCATCTATTTAACCGCGTTTTAATAATACATTAGGATGTTTATCAACTTCATACAGCTATATAGATAAAAGCATTAAAATAAGTCAAATGCGGTTAAATAAATAAGAATTATTTATCTTATACTCGCGAATAGACTAGGAGCGCCCCTCACGGGGTCCTGTCCCGAAGGGACCCGTAATAAGCGACCTGACGCTTCGCACTATTCGCTCCCCCCGCGGATATAAGGGGGGTAGGTTCGCGAGTAGAGTTGTAATTGGGTAGGATTTTGCCTCCCTCTCGCGAGTATACGAAATTTATTCGACAAGGGGATCGTCGCGAGTACCAGCGTCCCTCACGGGTTGTCCTGGACGACCCTATACAAATAGGGTCGTCCAGGCAACCCGTGAGGGACGCTGCTTACGCCAATACCGAGCGCCTCCCTGACGGGTTTGCGTCCCTCCCCCCTACGGGGGGGGGGTCAAACCCGTCAGGGAGGCGTCCTCCGCTCCCTTATATATGGGACCCGTGAGGGGTACCTACATAAAAGAAAAGTGGCGTGCCTATTAGAGGCACGCCAGATACCCCCTCACGGGCCCGTGAGGGGGTAGTTCTTTTATATAAAATAGTCTAATTTTATTTAGTCAAACACAGAGCGAAAATCTAAAAAATGAAATAAAAAAAATTTCAAGTTCGAAAAGCTATTAATTCTATACTTAAACTTATTGTATTCTAAAAAGCCCCTTCGATGACCCCCTTCGGTAAGGACACTAAATGTAAATAAAATTCACAATTGTTAAAGGATAATTTGCTTCGTTCTATAAATTTATATAGGGATGAAATAAATTACTTACCAAGATCTATACAAAAATACAGTAAAAGTCGTACTTTAATATTAATCTGTGGTAGACCTATTGGAGTCACGAAGAAAAAATTATTAGTGCGTCCCTCACGGGTTTGGCCCCCCTCACGGGGAGGGGGGCTTCTCACGCCAAGTGACTTTTTTTTTTTATTTTTTACCGCGGGGTTTACGATGTTTACTTTAACTCCGTTACCCTAAAGGTTAAAGGTGGACTCGACGTTTTTTTTTTCATTTTTTGTGTATATGTATAATTCTATTATGTATTATCAAAATTACAAGTCTTTTTTTTTAGTTTTGTGCGTAAGTTTTGTACAACCTTTAAAGAGAAATAGTGTACGAAGACTCCTTAAAGCGTGTTATCAAATAAGACACTGACCTCCTTTTTAACGACTGGATCCGCCAGCAAGTCGCAGACTTCAGAACCCCCCTTTTCTCGAATATTTTCAATATCTTCGATATTGAAAATATTCGAGAAAAGGGGGGTCGAATATCTGCGAGTTGCTCGAAGGGAGTTACGCGCCTGACGCGAAACTCCCTTCGACAAGCACTTAAGGATCAATGCGCCCTAAAAGCGAGTACAGTACGCTTAAGGCACGATAGGTTAAATTAAGGGTGTTTGGTAAAACACTCCTTGTTACAAAGCTTCAACCTTGATTTCCGTTTTTGACATAACGTAAGTTACGCCTGAGGACTTTGCCTACTAGCTCCTTGGTGTCTTAACCGAGATTGGTCCCTCATTGGCAATACTCTAAGGAAACCTTGACGATGATGTATATGTTGTCACAAATCCCGGCAGTAGTTAACTCAGGCAGGACTAGGTCAACAACACAAAAAGTCGCGAGTCCGTCGGATTTTTGCGTGGTCCGAGCGAATGGTCGGATTTGTCCACACGCGGACAAATCCGGGCGCGTAATTGTCGAAGACCTTTTACGCGTCACCGCTATTCGCGAGGCTAGGTTCGCTCGGAGAGTCGGAATTCTCCCCCTCCCCGTAGGGGGGGGGGGGGGGGGGGGGATAATATTCCGACGCGTCCCTCACGGGGCAAATTCCGAGCGCCTCCCTCACGGGTTAGCGTCCCTGTCGGGTTTGCCCCGTCAGGGAGGCGACCTCCTTCGTATTTTTGCACAGTCCGAGCGAATAGTCGGATTTGTCCACGTGCGGACAAATCCGGGCTCGTAATTGACGAAGACCTACCCGTGAGGGACGCGTAACCGCTATTCACGAGGCTAGGTTCGCTCCCCCTTTGGGGGGAGTCGTAATAGGGTCGGACCCGTGAGGGCGCCTCCCTCACGGGTTGACCCGTCAGGGGGGCGCCCTCACGGGTCCGACAGCGTCTTAATTGGCGCACGCCTAATTAGGCGTCCCTCACGGGTTAACCCGTGAGGGACGCGAAATCCGACCCAATTCCGACTCTCCTCGCGAACCTAGCCTCGCGAATAGCGGGGCTAGTCGCGAGGACGCTGTCCTAGCGAATAGCGGGGCTAGTCGCGAGGACGCTGTCCTCGCGAATAGCGGGGCTAGTAGCGAGGACGCTGTCCTAGCGAATAGCCCCGCAGCGCTTGTCGAAGGGAGTTTCGCGTCAGGCGCGAAACTCTCCACCCTTCGGCCCTATATATAATATATATAGGGCCGTCCTTTAACAAGTCGAAGACTTCGAACCCCCCTTTCTCAAAAGTCGAATTTTCCCCCCCTTATATCCGCGGGGGCAAAATATTCGAGTTTTCTCGTACGAGCGAACGATCCCCTTATATATATATATATATAGGGGATCGTCGCTCCCCCCCTTATATATATAGGGGGGGTAGGTTCGCTCGTAGAGTCGGAATTGGGTCGGACCCGTCCCGCCCCTGGCGGGACGGGTCCGCCGGCGTCCCTCACGGGTTGGCGCCCCTCACGGGGCCAATTACGACGCCCCGTGAGGGACGCCAATTACGAGCGCGTCCCCCGCCCCTGGCGGGGGACGCGTCCTCCGTCGGATTTTTGCGTCCGCAAAAATCCTAGCGCTTATTACGCTAAAGCGTAATAAGCGACCCCCTCACGGGGCGGGATATGGGCAGGAGAGCGAACCTACAAAAATCCGAGCGCTTACCCGTGAGGGACGCTAAAGCGTCCCTCACGGGTAAGCGACCTTATTACGCTTTAGCGTCCCTCCCCGAAGGGGGGGTAAGCGACCCCCTCACGGGGACCCCCCTACGGGGGGAGAGCGGACCTAAAGAAAATTATATATGTCCGCGTTTTTCGACGAAAAACGCGGAGATCTCGAAGAAAATCGAAGATTTTCTTCGATATAATTTTCTTTAGGTCCGCTCTCCCCCCGTAGGGGGGTCGAGGTCGCTTATTACGGAGCGCTTGCGCTCTGCGAAGCGCTCAGTCGGAATTCGCGATCACGATCGCGAATTCCTAGCGCATAATTTGCGTACGCAAACCCGTGAGGGATGCGACCTACGTCGGATTTTTGTAGGTCCGCTCTCCTAGCGGACCTACAAAAATCCTAGTGTCGGATTTTTGCGTCCGCAAAAATCCGAGCGCTTATTACGCTTTAGCGTAATAAGCGACCTTATTACGCTTTAGCGTAATAAGCGACCTTATTACGCTTTAGCGTAATAAGCGACCTGAAGTCGGATTTGTCCGCGGACAAATCCTAGCGCATATTACGCTTCAGCGTAATATGCGACCTTCGCAC
>Ga0307955_1001128_pt1 | contig 12481 bp, 15 predicted proteins | sample OrgLakmetagen439_FD_201819 | JGI IMG/M metagenome (GOLD analysis project Ga0307955, IMG submission 201819) | Saline water microbial communities from Organic Lake, Antarctica - #439 | ecosystem: Environmental > Aquatic > Non-marine Saline and Alkaline > Saline | place: Antarctica: Organic Lake...
CAGATCGCCCCGCAGGTCTATCTCAAAGGGGTGGCCACATGCCGTGGAACCGGTGGCCACATGCTCGTGGAATCCGTGGCCACATGTTCATGGATTCGATGGCCACATACCCGTGGAATACGCACCGTTCCCGGATGATGTCGGAGATCAGGGGAAAGAACACCAAGCCCGAGCTGGCTCTCAGGCGGGCATTGCACGCGCGCGGTTTCCGCTTCCGGCTTCATTCCGGCAAGGTTCATGGTCGGCCGGACCTTGTCCTTCCGAAGCACGGCGCCGTGGTCTTCGTGCACGGCTGCTTCTGGCATCGCCACGAGGGCTGTCGCTACACCACCACACCAGCGACCCGGCCGGATTTCTGGCAGGCGAAGTTCGACGCGAACGTCGCTCGGGACAGCGCCGTTCGTACAAAACTCCTCGAAGACGGATGGCGAGTGGCGACGGTGTGGGAGTGCGCATTGCGGAAGCCGGAAAAGGTTAGCGCCACAACTGATCGTCTCGCGGCCTGGCTGCTCGGGGGGAAGGTCGGCATGGAAATCGGTGAAAGCGATATACTGCAAAGCGGGATCGTCGCTACGGATTGGGAATGCGGCTGCTGAACCCTCACCCCACTGCCTTACCAACATGGATATTGTTCGATTTCGGTTCCTTCTCGACGCGCGACCCTGAAATCGAAGTGTTCAGCAGGCAGGGGATTAAAAGTCGCAATTTCAATGGTTTGTGAAGGATTCACCAAAACGGCGTAGTCATGAGGTCCGGAGAATACTGGCTGTCAGAGACCGCTTCAAAGCCTTCTGGCACCGGGGCCAGTGCCCAGCCCCTTCCGCATAACCCTCGAAAACAACGCAAAAATCCGGCCGCAGCCGGACGGGGAGAACGCTTTCGCGAGGGCAAGTGGCGGAGGGAAAGCGACTGGCAGCGAACCTTCTCTACCCCCTAAGCTATTGAATTCATTGTGCGGAGCTATGGTTTGTAAGGCCGGTTCCTGCAAAAGCGACTGAGATCTAACTGATGCATTCAGCCCCCGTATGGTTCATGACCACCAGACGGATGATTTCGAGGCTCGCCTTGAAGTACTTGAACGGGGAGCGATTGATCATGAATGAACGCTAGCCAGCCGCCATGCCCGGCTCAAGCCAAGTTCCTCTGACAGAGCCGCCCCTTATCTCGTCGATCCGATCCAATTTGCCCAACACGACGCAACTAAGCGAAGGGCCCTACCGCTCGGCGATGAGCAGATGGAGGACTGCCACGGGCTCTGGTAAACGCGTGCGTCAGGCTACCCGCTCCAGAATACCCGACTGCAACGGCAATGTCAGCGACGGTCATATTGCCGGTGAGCAGGAGGCGTTCTGCTTCTTGCAGCCTAAGCCTCGTCAGCTGCGCACCTGCTGCATCTCCACGGGCACGGCGATGTAGATCGCGGAAGGTGCTTTCGGAAACGCCGATCTGTGCGGCGACATCGGCAAGCCCACGGATCGCGCGCAGACGTGCGTTGGCGAGGTTCCACGCTGTGTCAACGCGGTTGGTCTGGCGGCCCGTCCCCGAGGGTCTAAAGGCCTGTAGGATCGTGCTGAGCAATTGGACCCGTCGCGCAATAGCGACGCCTTCGCGGGCATAGCGCTGCGACAGGTCCACCATTGCACCAATCTGGAACGCGTATTGCGTCGGCGGTTTGATCGCGCTGCGTTCGGCGCAGTTTTGAGCACTTGTGAAATGGGTAATTGAGGCGCGCGCCGAGGACGTTCGTGACGCACCAGAAAAGCCAATCCCGGCGAAGATCAAGAGGCCCCCGGGTGCACTGATCTCTTCGTATTCGATTTGGCCTTCCAGGCGCAAGCTGACGACGCCGTCGTGGATCCAAAGCAGGTCGTGATGGGGCCACCGCGCAGGCCCAATCGGCGTGCGATGGTCGAACCGGCCAAAATCCTGGCGCAGGATTTTCTGCACCTTCGTCGGAATAAGCATTGATCCGGTCCTTATTAAGTCATTTGCCATCGGAATATGCAGATCTTGATCGATTTTGTCTCTTTCTCAATGAATGGCGGTTCCGCATGCTGCTTGGGCGGAGAAGGATAAGACCATGCTCAATAAACACGAACAGATGACCACGGAGGCCCTTATGGACGTTTTCCAACAGGATGGATACGTGCGGGTCGACCCACTGTTCGGGTCCGCCGAGATGTCGCGGATCAATGACGCGCTGGATCGTTTCTTGCACGAGGGCGTGTCGAAGATGCCGCCGGAACAAGTCTACCGTGAAGACCCGGCAGACCCAAGTTCCATCAAGCAGTTGCAGAAGCTCTTCGATCACGATCCGGTTTTTCGCGAACTGATGTTCGAAGGGCCTGTCCGCAAAGTGGCCGAAGCGGTGTTGGGTGAACCGGTGCGCCCCATTAACATGCAATTCTTTAATAAGCCGCCCGGGATCGGCAAGCCGACTCCACCGCATCAGGACGGATATTTTTTCCACCTCGATCGGCCGTCGGCGGTCACGGGGTGGCTCGCGCTCGAGGACGTGGATGACGAGACAGGTTGCATCCACTACGTTCGGGGCTCTCACAAAGCAGCTGGCTACAGACCCCACGACCTGACGGGCGTATTGGGCTTTAGCCAAGGAATGACCGATTTCGGGACGAGCAACGACAAGGCGGAAACGGTCGCGATGCCGGCCCGTGCGGGCACTTTGCTGATGCATCACGCCAAAACCATTCACTGGGCCGGGGCCAACCGTAGCGCTTCGCGATCTCGTCGCGCCCTGGGGTTTATCTATTATGCCGACCAGGTTCGAGTGGACGAAGCGGCGAAGGCCGCCTACCAAGCGAAGCTTGATCGTCGGCTTCGGGACGACGGCCGAATTTAAACCGCGAAATGGAGCGGATCTCCCACGGCGCGCATAGTCTGCGCAAGTATCGTGGCTAGTTGTGTTTTGGCGTCTTGCTTCGCGCGGTCGTCTGCGAGGTTGCGGGTCTCGTAGGGGTCACAGGCAAGGTCGAAGAATTCCTCCGCGCCGCCCAGATGGCGGATGTATTTGAGACGATCCACTTCGATCATGCGCCAAGGTTCGGTCCCCATCCAGTCGCCCAAGGGACGGTGCATCGCGAACAAGGGGCGATCGCCGGGTGGCACATCGCCGAACAGGTCGCGCCCCCGCCATTCCGCCCGGTCGGGTAATCCGCACAGTGCCGCAAGCGTCGGTGCGACATCGACGAGGCTCACAGGCGCGTCGGAGCGGATGCCGACGTCTCGACCTGGCACGCGGAAGATCAGCGGCACCCGAATCGACTCTTCATAGGCGACCATCTTGTGCCAGAGCCCATGCGCACCGAGGTTCTCGCCATGGTCCGACAAGAAAATGACGATGGTGTCGTCGACCAATCCTTGTGCATCAAGCTCTCCCAACTGTCCGTCGTCAGATAATTTGGGACGCCTGAGCGCTTTCCAGACTGGAGGCTCTGGCTCACCGCTGGTTGATGTTACGCGTTCTCAGTTTCGTGGCGCAAGCGCCGGGCGAGCATGGTTTTCCGTTTGATCTCCTCTCGCTGTTGCAGGATTTGCTCACCACGGCCGTGATAGACGTCGGCCGGCGTCAGGTTGCCGAGGCTCTCATGGTACCGGCGCGTGTTGTAATATTCGACGAACGCGCTGATCTGGCGTTCGAGGTCTCCGGGCAGGAAGTAATGCTCGAGCAGCACGCGGTTCTTCATGGTCTGGTGCCACCGCTCGATCTTGCCCTGGGTCTGCGGGTGGTATGGCGCACCGCGGACGTGGTCCATGCCCTTGTCCTCGAGGTAATCGGCCAAGTCGCCGGCGATGTAAGACGATCCGTTGTCGCTGAGCAGCCTTGGCTTGGCGACGACGGTTGCGGAGTCACAGCCTGAAGCTTTCAGCGCCAGGTCGAGCGTCGCGGTCACATCCTCGGCTTTCATCGTCGTGCAGAGCTTCCAGGCAATGATGTACCGGCTGTAATCGTCGAGGATGGTCGAAAGGTAGAACCAGCCCCACCCCAAAACCTTGAGATAGGTGAAGTCCGTCTGCCAGAGTTCGTTGGCCCGCGTTGTTCTGTCCGTGAACTCATTGGCCGCCTTCATCACGATATGCGCCGGCGCCGTGATCAGGTCCTCGGATTTCAGGATCCGATAAACCGATGATTCAGAGACAAAATACTGCTTTTCATCGGTATACTTCACCGCCAGTTCGCGGGGCGTCAGTTCTTCATGCTCCAAGGCGAACTCGATGACGTCGGCCCGGGTCTCGTCCGGAAGGCGGTTCCAGACAGAGCCCGGGTGCGGCGCCACATCCTCCAGCCCATCAAGCCCGTCCTCAGACCAGCGGTCATACCAGCGATAATAGGTCGTGCTGGGAATGCCGAGCATGGCCAGCGTCTGGCGCACGGGCAAATGCGAGGCTTCGACAGTGCGGATGATCTCAAGCTTTTCCGATGCGGCGTACCTCATGCCTCGTACTCCCCATCCCCGATCATGCTTTTTTTGAGCAGGCGATTTTCGAGGGTCAGGTCGGCCACGACCTCCTTCAGCGCGGTTGCCTCCGACCGGAGTTCCTTGACCTCGGGCGAGGTCGCCTGACGGGCCGTATCCCCGGCCAGCCGCTGCTTGCCCGCCTCGAGGAATTCCTTCGACCACGTGTAGTACAGGCTCTCGCTGATCCCTTCACGGCGGCAGAGTGCGGCAATGCTCTCCTCACCGCGCAGGCCAGCCAACACGATCCTGATCTTCTCTTCGGCCGAGTACTGCTTCCGGGTCTTACGTTTGATCCCTTTGACCAGCTTGTCGGCCGCGTCCTTCGATGTTCCGGATTTCTGGTTCATCTTCGCTCCTTGATGGCTGCGATGATCCAGAAATCCTCCGTTACGAAAACCTCAAATCTGTCCCACAGGTGCTGACGTCAGACAATCGGAAGGTGCGTCTCGCGCGTCGGGGCGGCATGAGCGAACGAGCGGCAGCAGTTCATTTTGGGGTTTCGCTGAGCCTAGATGCCGGCAATTCACATGTCTGCCCCTGATCCCGCATCACCGCATAGTCCGCCATCATTTCGACAACAGCCGATCCGTCCGGCAGTCTCGCCAATTCCTCAGCCGCCCTCGCTTGAAACTCCCGGCTATATTCCACGACCGGCGGACAAACACTTGCCCCGCTGGTCTCAAAATCCACCCCCACGCAGCCGGTCAACCAGCTCGTCGCGATTACGAGGACGGCGAGCCGCCGCTTCCAGCATTCGGCGTTGGATGTCATTGGCTTTCTCCGTTGTTGCGAGACGTTCAGCAAGCCGCCCGACGCGCTCACCGGCGCGGCGGATCGACAGCAGGAACAGCAGGATGGTGAGGGCGACAGCGCCGTAGCGCAGGGCGGCCCGCGCCCATGGGCTGGCAGCGATCCAACCCAGCAACGCCCCAATCATCGCTGCCCCCGCTTCCAGTCATCGAGCCGCGCATAGATCGTGACCGCGATGCCCACGAGGGCCACGGCGATGAGTACCCATCGCAGCGTATCGAGATACGGCACCAGCGGCAGGATCGCCCCTTGCGCCTCTGCCAGGATGTCCTGCGCCACCTCGACGCCCGCCGCACCCAGCGTCGCGACACCGGCTGCCCCACCACCTTGCATGGTGCGGCTCTGCGCCAGAACCTCGCGCGCAAGCGGCGCTTCCTCGGCAAAGGCGGTCGCCCTGACCGGAAACCGCTGGCCCCACTCACGCGCTGGCCCGAGATCAACATGCATAAAGCCCGACCGCGGATAGAACCCAAAGCCGAGGAAGCCGACAGCCTGCGCCGCCGCCTCGAACTCGACCGGATCGTGGTTCGACATGGCGATATCGAACGCCGCCCCATCCATGTGCTTCGATTGCGGGGCACCTTTCATCGCACGGTTGTGCTCTGGACTGCGATAGGCAGAGCGCAAGATCAGCGGCTTGCCAAGCCGGTCGCGCAGGGCCTGCAGCTTGTCCAGCGCAGGCGCGTTGATCAGCATCTTGTCAGTGCCTCGGCAGGCGATCTCGGCGGGCGAGAAGTTCGGCCAGCGCCAGACACTTTCCGGTACCTCACGGTAATGACGATAGGTGCGAACGGGATCAGTCATGACGGTCTCCTGAACTGTGGATGAGAGGATGCGACCGAACCCGCCGCCGGGATGGCGACGGGTTCGGATGGCGGGGGGTAAGGAAAGGGTGCGCATGTGTGCTGGGCACCGCGCTGGGCTCAGACGTCAGCCGCCTGAACCAAAGACCTTGAGCTTCACGGCAATCCCAGCCAGCAGCGCCAGGATGACGCCGGTGGTGATCATGCGAACGGCGGTCTGCACGGCGGTGCGGCGCACGAAGCGGATCGAGGCCAGCAGGGAGCGCAGATCGCGAATGTCGAACGCAGCCTCCTGGCCGTCGAGGCCGACATCGGCCAGCGCGCGCTTTGCCCCTTCCTCGGCGGCGCGGGCCATCAGCGCCTCGAACTCGGCATCGGGCATGCGGACATGGCCCTGCCCGGAGCGGTGCGGGCTCATGCGGACACGATCCCGACTTCCATGGGCAGGGTCAGATTGCTCCACGGGCTGGCATCGGCCGGATTGAGCGCCCAGCTTGCATAGACCGGCGTGGGCGCCAGTATGGGCACAGTCACGGGCGGTGCGTCATGGGTCACGCCGCCGATGCGCAGGAAGCCTGCCGTGGCATCAGGGCCGTCTGTGCCGGCTTGCGCCACCTGCTTCAGATGCAGTCCTGCGATGGCGGAGACTGCCGCCGGACCTGAGGGACCGGTGAGCGAGAACGACATGCGCTGCCCCGCGGCGGTGCTCGCAACCCGCGTGGCAATGTTGCCATCCCGCAGCGCATCGATGCTGCCTGTCATCTGGTTGAAGCTGGCGATGGCGTTCGGGGTGCGGCGCACGAACCGCCGCCCGATGGTCGACACCCCGTCGAGGGCCGCGATATGGGCATAATACGAGGTGCGGTTGGAATTGCTCGCATGCAGGCCCCTGTTCGCGAAGACCACGCGGCGGGGCTTGCCTTTGCCACCGACATTGGCCGCCGTCGCGGTACTGTGCAGAACACCGTCGACGTAGAACGTGACGGTAATGTCGGCGCCGACCGTGACACGCAGATCGATCCATACCGGCTGGCCGCTGGTCGCGGTGTAGCTTGACGCGCCCTCCACGCTTGTGTCGCCCCGGGCGATGGCGTGATAGCGGTTCGTCGATGTGGAGGGCTTGATCTGGGCCAGCAGGCTCGCGTTGGCGTCATGGACCTCCATGAAGCTTGCGTCCGACCGAATGATACTGTCGGCATTCCCATCCGGAGGTCGGATCCGATCCAGAGGGTGGAAGTTCGCCTATTTTGCAACGCAGCATGATTTGTGCGGTGCCTAGGGATACACAACTGCATGTAGCTCTGATATGAGATTGCGGAGGCAGTTTTGTTCTGGCACCCGCGCAGTGTGGCGCATGCATCATAATCAGCGGATCTGTTCGTCAAATCAAAGGCAGGCCTAAATGCAAATCGAGATCATTAATCTCGCGCTTGGAATGTTCGCAATTTCATTCACGGTGTGCGGGTTGCTTGTCGTAGCAAGCCAGCTTCGCCCGGACTGGGTAATCCGCCCTTCGGATCTGAAGGCCAAGCAATCGGCGCATCGCCGTCCCACATCGCGGTTGGGCGGCGTCGGGATAATGTGCGGGGCCTTGGCTGCTTTTGTCATATCGCTCCCGAAAGAGGTCGAGCCGGGGTTGAAGGTAATCTTCATTTCCGCGCTGCCTATTTTCCTTGCCGGACTTGCAGAAGATCTGGGCCTGCGGATTAGCCCGCGCGTGCGCCTTGGCGCGGCGGCGTTCGCGTCACTTCTGGCGGCGGGTCTGGTCGGACATTGGGTCACGAGCAGCGATATTCCAGGACTGGATATGATCTTGGTCATCCCCGCAATCGGGCTTCTGGCCACCGCGATTTGGGGGGCTGGCGTTTGCCACGCTTTCAACCTGATAGACGGTGTCAACGGTCTGAGTTCGGGGACCGCGGCCTTGTCTGCCCTCGGTCTTGCCGCGATTGCCCACTCTGTTGGAGAGCCTGGGATCGCGCTGGCCGCTTTGCTACTCGTACCGGCCATTCTGGGGTTTCTGGTGTTCAACTGGCCCTATGGCCGCCTGTTTCTGGGCGACGCGGGCGCATATTCCCTCGGGCATCTGCTGGTCTGGCTGGGCATCCTGCTGGTTGCACGCCAGCCCGAAGTGTCGATGCTGGCCATTGTCGGTTTGTTCTTCTGGCCGGTGACGGACACATTCTTTGCCATTTATCGGCGGCGGCGTGCCGGACGGCGCGCGGACCAGCCCGACCGTCTGCATTTCCATCATTTGGTCATGCGCGGTCTTGAAATAATGATCGTTGGGCGTGGCCGTCGGCATGTCTCAAACCCGCTTGCCAGCGCGCTGTTGCTGCCTGTCATCGGTCTGGGCATCCTCGGCCATGTCATGCTCTATAACAATCCTCTCGCGATAGCCGCGCTCTTGGGTGTGCAGGTCTCTGGTTTCGTTGTCGCTTATCTGATGGGGATGCGGCTGGCCAACAACAACCGCAGGCCTGCCGTGTTCGAGCGTGAAGGGCCAATGGAACTCGCGACAGAAGCGCCGCGACGGTAAGCTGGGCGTTGACCCCATTCTTTCCAAGAGCCTCGGTTACCAATGGTATTTCCCTTTGCAGATATGCTAGAGCGCCCTCAAGCTCGGAGTGACGAGGGCGCGGCGGTGTGCGCCCCGGTTCCCTGACCGTGTTCGACCAAATGCAGGCGCTGCCATGACCCTGAAATACCCCTATGTGAAATCCACCTTCACGCAGCACGAATTGGGGCTGGTGACAGAGTTGATGGAACGCGACAACATGACCCTTGGTTTCAGCCACTCCGCGCTGTGCACCGAGGAGATTGCGCGCAGGTTGGACGTGCCGCAGCCGCCTCAGCGGGTGTTCCTGACACCGTCCTGCACCAGCGCGCTGGAGGTGGCGGCGCTTTTGTCCGGCGTCGGGCCGGGCGACGAGGTGATCCTGCCGTCCTACACCTTTTCGTCGACTGCAACGGCCTTTGCCCTGCGCGGCGCGACACTGGTCTTTGTCGATAGCGAACCCGGCAGTTTTAACATCGACCCGGAGGCTGTGCGCGCCGCCGTCACGCCCGCAACCCGCGTTATCATCGCGATGCATTATTGTGGCGTGTCCTGCGACATGGACCGACTGTCAGCCATTGCCCGCGACTGCGGCGCCATGTTGATCGAGGATGCCGCGCAAGCCTATGGCGCAACCGCGCAGGGGCAGGCGGTCGGCACGCGCGGCGATGTCGCGACCTTCAGCTTTCACCACACCAAGAACCTGTCTTGCGGGGAAGGGGGCGCGCTGGTCGTCAACAACCCCGACCTTTGCGACCGCGCCGCGATCCTGCTGGAAAAAGGCACCAACCGCAGCCAGTTCTTCCAAGGGCTGGTCGACAAGTATTCCTGGGTTGATCTGGGCACATCGGGTGTCATCAGCGAGATCGCCGCCGCCGTGCTTCTGGGCCAGTTGCGGCGCGCAGACGAGATCAACGGAGCGCGCATCGCCGGCTGGAATGCCTATCATGCCGCGTTCGCGCCGCTGGAACAGGCTGGGCTGATCGCGGCCCGCCCGCATGTGCCCGAGGGGTGCGTGCATAACGGGCATATCTATTTCATCATTCTGCCCGATCCGGCCCTGCGTCCGGGCGTCATAGCGGAGTTGTCGCGCCGCGGGATCAGCGCGCCGTTCCATTATGTGCCGCTGCATGACACGGTGGCGGGTCGCCGCTTCGGGCGCGTGTCAGGCCAGATGGTCGAGGCCCATCGCGCAGGATCCTGCCTGTTGCGCCTGCCGCTCTGGCCGGGGGTCGCAGAGCACGTCCCCGAGATTGTGGCAGAGGTGGGAAAGACGATTGCTGAAGTTCGGGAAGATGCATAAGCATGTCCCCCTCGCACTTCTTCATTATCGGTGGTCAACGCTGCGCGACAACTTGGCTGTGGCGCGCGCTGTCGGCACACCCGGATATAGAAATGGCGCACCCGATGCGGCCGGAGCCGAAATACTTTTTGAAAGTTCCTGCCGAAAACCAAAGCCAAGACAGCTATTCGAAGGCGCATTATAGCGGAACTACCAAGGTTCGCGGCGAAAAATCCACTTCATATTCTGAAAGTGTCCCTGCGGTTCGCAACATTCTTGCAATGTTTCCGAAGGCGCGCTTCGTTATGCTAATTCGTGATCCGATTGACCGCGCAATCTCGAATGTTCGGTTCAGTCGGGATAATGGGCTGGAGCAGGATACTCTCGAAGCCGCGCTTGGGCGCGAACTGGACAATGCGGACGGATCGCCGGCGATGGTGTCTGGAGTGTCCGTCTCGCCTTTTGCGTATCTTGCGCGCAGCGACTTTCTGACGGCCATTGCGCGTTTGCAGCAGGTCATACCCAGCGGACAACTCATGACCGTTCAAAGCGAAATACTCACGAGCGATCCGGCCGTTCTGATGTCATTGTGCGGCTTCTTGGGGGTCGATGAATCGCGATTGCCGCTGCCCGATTTCCAGCCCGTGAATGCGGCGATAGGGAGTGAAGGTGATATGGCAAGCGAACTTGGGACAGAGCTACTGTCGCGACTTCGCACGCATTTCGCACCCATGCTTCCGCGCCTTGTTGCGGATCACGGCGTTGATCTTGCAAAATGGACGACAACTTGCCCGGCGGAGGCAATATGACCGCCTTACTTGCACTGTCTTTCGGCAATATTCACAACGAAACGCTGCTTTGGACGATGGTCCATGATCTTAAAGTCGACCCGTCGTGCTTTCGGATCACTTATTTCAATGCGCCGCCAAACGCACCGGAACCCAAATTGCCACCGGGCGTCCAGTCGATCTCTTGGGACGTTGCGAAGGAATCGGTCGCGGACGGTTTCGAAACAGTGATCGTCCAAAGCCTCTACAAGGCAAATGCGGCGGCCATTCTTGAACTCGAAGCCTGCGGTCTTGATTGGCGCAGGCTGTGCATCATAATCACTGACAATGAAGTTGACCTCTGGAACGAACATGTGTCCAAGCACAAGGCTTTGTCGGTTGGTCCCACGCCGGGAATAGATGCGGCGGTTCTTCATGTGCTGGAGCGCGTTGAAAGATTTTTTTGTCTGCGCCATCCCTACGGTGATATTCTCGAACGTCTGTTGGGACGGCCTTTGCAGATATCTGATGCCATGCTCATGCGCCGACTGGTACCCGACCCAGATCAATACTCTGTTTTGACCGGCGAAATCCGAGAAGAAATCGGAGCGCTGCAAAACAAGGCAAGTCGAGTGAACATCCTGTTGCTGACAAAGCCTATGGCCTATGACCGCTTTCGGGATTATGCCCGCGATTTGCTGCGATTTGCGTTATTTTCGCGGTCGCGCAGAAATGTCACGATTTATTACTGGGACCGTCGCAAGCCGTGGCCATTTCTGGCTCGACTGGAATTTGCGGCAATTCTGGCGATCATCCGCTGGGTGTCGCCGGTCATCGGAAAACGCGGCGGCCCAGATGTCAGGGTGCGAAATCTGCCCTCCCTGACGCGGCATGAATACATGATGGCTCTGTTGCGGTGTCACGCTCTTCTTGGACAAAAGCGCAGCGGCGGCGGCGCGATCAACGAAGCGCTCAAATGGGGGCAGGTTGTCATGCTTCCCGAGGGGTCGTTCAACAACGCTGTCAGGCATGAGGCGCTTGGTCTGCCCATTTTACATCGCCAGACCAACGCTATTTCCGAGATTGTCGAAGCCGTTCCCGACGACCTCTCTGCCCAGTCAGAAGCTGACGAATTTGTGGCCGCTAAGGATCGGATGCTTCGGGCGTTCCGCGAATTTTTTCCCAATCTGGTGTATCGCGACTGACATTGTTTGACGCTGGACCCTTCGCCACGCCAGCCCGCAATACGGCGGGGCCACGCTCACGGCTTTGGCCATAGAGGTTGCGCGTTTGGCCTAGGCTTCGGGCAGTTCGGTGACGCTTCGGGGGAAACGACACGGGCTGACAGGCCGAGCCTTGTATTTCCCCTTGGAAACGGGCTAACCCCACGCCAACCCCTTTGCCCGCGAGCAGGCACGCCCGCCCATGACTTACCGCCCCGAGATAGACGGCCTGCGCGCCGTGGCCGTCGTGCCGGTGATCCTGTTTCACGCGGGCGTGGGCGCGCTTGCGGGCGGGTTCGTGGGGGTTGACGTGTTTTTCGTCATTTCCGGCTACCTGATCACCTCGATCATCCTGCGCGAGCGCGCCGAGGGGCGGTTTTCCATGCTGCGCTTCTGGGAACGGCGGGCGCGGCGCATCCTGCCCGCGCTTTACGTGGTTGCGCATTCCGACACATCCGATCAGGTGTTCCGACGACATATGATCAGCCATTCCGGAGTATCCGATCACCCCGAGATGACGCCGTCGGGCGCGGTTTGGTAATGGCTCCTTGGCTTGGCCCG
>Ga0307955_1001137_pt1 | contig 12395 bp, 15 predicted proteins | sample OrgLakmetagen439_FD_201819 | JGI IMG/M metagenome (GOLD analysis project Ga0307955, IMG submission 201819) | Saline water microbial communities from Organic Lake, Antarctica - #439 | ecosystem: Environmental > Aquatic > Non-marine Saline and Alkaline > Saline | place: Antarctica: Organic Lake...
CCCTATTATGCTCGGCTAATATCACGCCACGTTCCTCGCTGCTGAGGTGCTTGCTTCGTATGTCCATCACAACATCCTATGCCCAAAGGGCTCTGAGTGTTGCATTTGAAACTTGAGCCTAAGACCATACCAATTGTATGTGCCAAGTTCTGTATATTACTCAAGTCAGCGTTCGCAGACCTCCACCCCTTCCCCTTCGGGAACTTCACGCCATCATTTTCAGCTAACCAGTCTGCCCCTCGCTGCCCCAACACATGCACCACATGCCGCTTGTCAGCATGACTAAAGGTGGCTCTTGTGAGATCTATCGGACGATCCAGGTAGTCATGCGCCCACAACTTAGCCAATCGATCATTGAGCTTGTTGCGACTGGCTGCACCCGTCAGCAGTTGCGCTTGGTCGGTGGTAAAAAAGCGAAACCGATGCACGGCCCGAAGGATCATTGCATCTCGCGGCGTCAGCACAATTCGCCGAACGATCTTTGGTTTTACTAAGGCCCGTTCCATTCCCTCAGTATAACGGACAAAAAAACCAAAAATCACCCCGAAGTGCACAAGGTGTTGGACGTCCAACACCCCAAGGAAAAGGCGGTGCCCGCTGGGTGGGCACCCATGAGCCAGAAGAAAATCCCCGCCGAAGCGAGGATTTTCCAAACAGCCGAAGCTATGGTAAGCTGTCTATGTCGTTAGAAGCGCTTCCCTTGGTGGAGGCGCTTTTGCGTTCGCTGCCCCCGCTGCCAGTGCTGAAAGCTGATATCGGTAATCAGCCTCGCCGCCTCGTGCTCCTCTATCCGTCCTTCAGCGAACCGGTACAGCGCTTCGGACACTGCCCCACGCAGCTCTCGATAGGCTTCAATTGAGTATATGCTCATAGGCTCAATGGTTAGGTGGTTGATAAACTCGACCGACAACCGGACTGACCGGTTGTCTGCCCTGACGGCACCGGCAAAGAGGCTCGGCAGTCAATGCCCGGAGCGATAGCGTAGCGGCTTGACGGCTGAGGTAGGCCGGTATGCTGAAAAGCAGATCGAGCGGGCAATCTCTTGGCTCATGGGAAACTTGCGTGAGCGAACGCGAACTCCATGGGCGGGCGGAGCACCGCCTTTTCCCTTGCACCGACATCCGTTTGGTGCATGATTCAAGCCGTTTAACGGTGCACGACGTATAGGTGACTACTTTGCAAGCAAAGTTTTCGGCATCTGATCCGTGGCCTCGCCACACTCAACGGCGACAGAATATCGTCGCTAACCAAAGACGGGGAAAAGCCATGAAAAAACTTTTGACCTCCACCGTGTTGGCAGCCGTTCTTACTGTCGCCGTAAACCCTGCTGCGTTTGCAGAAGAAACGCAGAAGGTATCATCTATCAAATTTGTCTATGGAAGCAGTGCTTGCAAGTCTGGCGGAATCTGTGAAGCTCGGGAAATCCCAACTCCTCCTGAGTACTTCATGGTCTTTGGCCTGTCGATAATTGAGCTGAACAATCTCAATGAATTAATTGAGATCCGTGCTGGTCATGATATTCCTCCGTACACATTCGTGCGTATGAAAAGATAATTCCAACTGAGCACCTCACCTACGACAGTACATCATAGCCCAATTGGAGTTTGATCAATGACACAGTTCATGGCACTTACCGCGGCAGCACTAATATCTGTCGTGTTCGCCCCTGCAGCTTTTGGCAGTGAACCTCTTGGTCGCAAGACTCCAGCATGTGTTGACGATCAAAGTGGCTGTTACACCGTTCAAGTTTCTTCCGACGCAGAACTCAACCTACTGCTTGAGGGTGGACATGCGACATTGGAACGTTTTTCTGCTGAAAACGGCTATGAGTCAACTTTGACCGGCAAAGAGATTATACGAAAAGGTAATTTTACCTTCAAAATGTGATCTCTGTCTCTCAAGTCGTTCAAGCCGGCCGATCAAGTATCACTTGCCTCATTAGGTCTCTGCGGTTGCGAAGGCGCCTGAAGGCGCCTGAAGGCGGACGATTTAGAACGATGCCACCAGACTTTTACATCAAAACCGGCAGCAGCATTTAACCACGTGCGCGAACACGAACAACACCCCCGTTACAACCCATCCAGAAACCGTTCTATTTTGCCCTCAATACTGACGCGCGGCACTCCCAACGCCTGCTGGGATCGCCGCACAATTCTCTTTCGAGACCGATAGGCCACCGGCACAGCATCAAGCGCCTGCAACTCGTATTTAAATCCGGACATGACCATCCGGTCGGGTGATAGAGTCGGCAGCAACGTCTCAGCCTGTGCAGTTGGAAATCGTGGAGCGACATATCGCACATCGTCAGCCGCCATGCGAAATGCCAACAACGTTTGCGGCGCAAGCAAACTGGCCCGGATCTCTGGCGCATATCCAGCTACCTGGTCTAGTGAAACAACGGCACCACTGTTCGGCAATGGAGTTTGTAATAACGCCGCCGCCACCTCGGCGTGCATGAGATGCGCCTCTGGAATGTAGATATAAAATGGCCAGCCACCGGTGCGCGCTGCCAAGATCGACTGCAAACGAGTGCCCAACAAGCATCCAAATAGACGACTGGTTTCAGCCCCAAGGGTGGCCCGCGACAAGTCCGCCAAGAACACCTGGCGCTCATTGACCACCCGCTCCAGATCAAGCGCACCCTTCACCTGCCCCAGGACATTGCGCAGCTGCGGATCGGACAAAAAGGCCCGCAATCGGGTCAAGACCGGCTGCGGCTTGTCTCGTTGATCACGCTTATCCCAGGCGGCAAATTCCGCCCAAAACTTTCGGGTCAAAGGATCTTTGCAATGCGCCACAGCGCGCGTGCGAAACTCAGCATTGGTAAGCAATGCGTAAAGCGACAGCATAGTGCTGTCTGGACAATCCAGCAGCACGCGTGCTGATGATCGCAGCAGATCAAGTAACAGGGGGGTGCGATCATAGTCGAGCCCCCAGATGGCTTTGAAAAGATCCATGATGTCTTGCGCTACTCGCGGTCGGTGTGCCTCAGGCACTCCCCGAAATGGGTTGTACCCGACCACGCGGGTCTGATCGAATGGTTGGAACAATAAGGTTTGGTGCGCGCGGTAGTTTGGGATCGCGTCTAGCAGCCGATCCGCATAATTACCCGTCACATCGATCACCGCAACGCCAGCACCAGCGGCAATGTCTTGCACCATCATATTCCACAAAAGCGACTGCTTGTGTGGGGTAGGGGCTCCAAACACCAACACATGCCCCGAACGAACTTCGGGATACAGGTGGCAGGATGCCGGATTATGCAATGACGTTTCGCGCGCCACCAACAAGGATTGATGTTCCATACCTCAAGCCCATTCTCCGGCCAGAACGTCCAATCGGCAAGCGTGCGTGTGTGGGCACTGCTGATCGGCTTCCCCTAACAAGGCGTGGGTAACATGGGTGGTTACAGCTACCATCGGCGGCAGTGCCGCCTGCGGGTACGAAGAACGGGCGTCAGGCATCGAATAAACGGGCAGGGGTGTTGGACGTCCGACACTTGGCAAATCCACCACACCCTCGCCTTCGGCCGCGGCGATTTTGCCAGCAACAAAGTCTGCGTATAGTGAACAAAACCAATCACCGCGGCCACCAGAACCAAACCCTAGAAGTATACCCTGTCAACTACCATAATCCCAAGAAATAAATATAATTAATTCAGATAGTTAGATTTACTTCTCATGGAGGATCACATGGCAAAAACCGGCTTACTCGATTTTACCGCAGTGCGTGAACGCGTCTCGTTTGATGACGTGCTCGCCCACTATGACTTACAACCGAACCGGACAGGGCCACAGATCAAGATCCCTTGTCCTTTTCATGAAGACAGCACCCCGTCGTGCTCAATCAACCGCGAGAAAGGCAACTTCAATTGCTTTGGCTGCACTGCCAAAGGCAACGTGCTGGACTTCATCCGTTTGATGGAAGGATACAGCGAACGCGACACGTTCAAAGCCGCCAAACAGGCACTTGCCATAATCGGCGAAGATCCTGCCGCGTACCGCAAAGTCGAAGATACCCCCGCGAAGCCCAAAATTGGCCACAGGGCCGCGAAAACCTGCAACAAGGGGAAACGGTCGCCTTCGACCCCTGCAAGCGCCTCAGAGCCAACACAGGGCGCTTCAGCGGGCATCCCAGGCCAACCCAAAGGCAACCCGGTGCTTGAGTTGGCACTCTCACTCGATTCCAACCACCAATTCCTCACAGATCGTGGAGTATCACCTGAGCAAGCCGCAGCCTTTGGTATCGGCTACTGCAGCCGGGGCATGATGCGTAATCGGATTGCGATCCCATTGCACAATGTCCAGGGTGAACTGGTGGCGTATGTCGGTCGCTATGCGGCCACACCCGTGCCCGACGATGCGGGCAAGTATAAGCAGCCCAAAGGGTTCGAAAAGTCGTTAGAACTCTTCAACCTCCATCGAGCTGCTCAATTTGGAAAACGGTTCATCGTGGTAGTCGAGGGGTTCTGGTCAGTGCTTCGCCTCCACGAGGCGGGTATCCCAGCAGTGGCGCTGATGGGCACCAGTGTGTCAGTCACTCAAGCCCAGGCTATCGAAGCGGCTAGGTTCACTCATGTGCTACTGATCCTCGACGGGGATGAAGCGGGTAGGGCGGCGATCCCCGCCGCAACGCAACTGCTTTCTCAACACGTGTACGTCAAAACCATTATGCTTCCAGATGGTGTCAAGCCTGACACCATGGACGAAGCCATCCTCAACCGGCTTCGCCGGTAACTCATGTGGCCCTGCTTTTCGCAGGGCCTCTTTTTTGCCCGTTAGGGCAACCACTAAATTTCCCCCTGAATTGTTGCCCACCGCTTCTGGCTCGTGCTGGTGGAGGCGAAGCCGGAACCGAGCACGATTGCCAGAGCGAGTGAGGCGACCAAACGGCTGGCGTCGGTGCGCCCTCCCTAGCGCAATCAGGCCCGTAATCCCTTGTGGTGGAGGTGTTTGATAGATCGACAACCGTTTGGTCGCCTCGCGAGAGGCGGCAACAATTCAGGGGAAATCGTTTCGTTTCAAGGCTTAGCCGAAACGCATGGGGTGGTTCTTAGTGACAACCCCCCAACCACTCGTATCAATCATATGATTGATCTTCCTAAACTCGTTAAAAAAGGAAATTTTCAATCCCTCATGTCGCGAATGCGTAAGTGTTTATATATTAGGTATTTAGTATTAAGTATTCATCTCGACAAATTCCCCTTAAGAGACTGATAAATAACGGTAATATTCAGTAGGGGTGTACGGCAAACTACCCAGCAGCGTACAGCAAACTACCCAGGTGGTGTACGGCAAACTACCCAGGGCGCGCTCGAACTTATCCACAGGCTGTGTACAACAAACCACCCAAGCGCTCATGGTATCGTGGCGGAGCAGGTGTACAGCAAACTACCCAATGTGGTAGCACTGGCTGTGTGCAGCAAACTACCCAGGCCATGAACGAAGAACCAGAGACATACACAGACGATGACGGCGCATCTGTTCCAGTGAATATTCAACTGGAATTATTCGCGCCGCCCAAGGTTGCGCGACCAGAGTACAACATAGGAAAGAACGCTAACTCAATCTTCTCGTCGCCATACGCGAGAGACTTGTACGAAGAGAAACACGAAACTCGTGTGATCAAATACAAAGACGGTACGCAAATCGAGGGTTCGCTGAACATTGTGCCCTTGGCCAATCGTAAGCGACCAACTACCACAACGTTGCGAGTGTACCTTGGCCTCGTGCAATTGTGGGAAAACCTCGGCCGACCTGAAGATGGCAAGATAGAGTTTTCCAGCCGTCAGCTGGCCCATATCATTGGGAAGCGCTGGCAGGGCCAATACACCTCTAGCTTGATCTCCGAACACTTAGAAATTCTTGAATATACCAAGATTGAGTTTGCGTTTACATTCAAACACAAGAACGGTGACTACGATGAGTACACCGACCCAATAAAAATCATCTCATCTGGTCGATATGTTGCTCAACATCGACGGCAAAAGAAGGATGCGTTCCGGCAACTGCATCGCTACACACTCCACCCAGAACTAGTAAAAAACATGTTGGCGAACCACGTCCGCCCACTCAACTATCAAACGTTCATTGCCCTGAAAAATGACATCAGCGCGAGCCTGTACACACAGCTTGACCTCTATCTGTCGGACAAACCGAAGTACGAGCGGCGCTGTTTTGAACTACTGACCATCGACCTCGGGTACCACGGCAAGCGGTACGAATCGCGCCGCATCCGTCACGCAAAACTCAAAGAGCTGGTGGCTGATTTGGATGGGCGAGAGCTTGTTCACGGCAAGCTGAGCCTCTCTATCAAACCAACGGTAGACGACACTGATTGGAAGCTAGTTGCCCGGAAGATCCCCCGCGTACAGCCCAAGCGGCGACCGTACATCAAGCCGGTCAATGAAGTGGCATTTGGGGAATATTTGGCAGATCAGGTCATCGCAGACATCCTTGGACAACCACAATCAGGGAACCCTCGCCGTGGCTACATTGTGTACCTCTGCACGTTGTATCCAGAGCACGTGATCCGTGATGCGCTGGCCATTGCCAAAGCTGACTACCGAGGTAACGTGAAAACCACCTTAGTCAGTGTGTTTGTCTTCGAATTGAGGCGAGCGGTCAAAGCCCAGGGTCTCGCTTGGCCAGAGAAAGTTAATGACAAGACAGCGTAGCTACCGGGGTGCAACCAACCGGCTGGCACGGGTCGTCTACCTCGGAACACACTAATCGGTTTTGTCCTTAGTTCCCGTGATCGCATTGAGCCGATCGATCATTTCAAGGATCTCAGTTCGCTCATCCTCGCTCAACGGTTGGGCTTGCAGCGCAGACACACCCTTATCGATCATGCCCATGGCTTTTCTAATAGGTGTTGGACGTCCAACACCCTGCTTGTCCGCTGCCTGCTTGATCTCTTTTGGCTTCCGCAGCTTCCGGATCTCTGCAACGGTTAGGTTACCGTCCTTGGCCCGTGCCCACAGTTTCAGTTGCTGCTCTTGGTCGGTCAAAACCGCGAGCTCAATCAGAATGCTTTTGGACACATCCACCGTGCGCGCACCCTCACGGATATGCGATGGTAGGTTATTGAGGCTCATCAGCTGATTGAGGGTAGGGCGCTTCATTCCAACTAGTTTTCCAGCCTCTGACTGGCTCAACTTCTGTTCATTGATGAGCCGTGACACGGCCTCCGCTTCTTCTATCGGTGACAAATCAACCCGCTGTAGGTTCTCAATGATCGACACGACGGCCGCATTACCTTCGTTTCGTATAATGGCCGCAATCGTCGGCCGGTTAAGTAGCCCAACTGCGCGAAAGCGCCGCTCGCCAGCTGTGATCAGAAATTTACCCTTTGCGTCTGGATCTTTGCGCACCACGATTGGTTGCACCAGGCCGTGCTGCTCTATGGAATCTGCCAGTTCCTGCAATGCCTCTGAATCAATAGTTTTCCGAGGTTGATCCGGATCAGGACGAATATCAGAAACCGCAATGTCAGATATGGTCGGGCCGCTATCAAGGGCTCCGAATAAGGCTGTTTTATTGGTCATAGGCTGCTGATTACCTCTGCTAAATGTTCGTACTCGGCGCGCCCCGGTGTGTCAGGAAAGAGCTCAAATACAGGCCGTTGTTCTGCTGCTGCCTTGTCGTAGTTGGTGGCGGCTGGAATTGGATCAAACACACGTACACCAGCACCCTCGGCTTGCTCCCGCAAGATTGCTAAGGCTGCTTCGTCTGCGGTTCGGTTGCGGTGGTAGATTGTTGGCAACACGCCCAAGATCTCAAGGCTCGGATTAGACCGCCGTACCTTGCTGATTGTTGTCACCAAGGCAGGAATGCCAGAGGTGGACATAGCGTCAGTCTTGGTTGGAATAAGCACGTATTGTGACGCCATGAGCGCGTTGATAAGCAGCCTCTCAAGGTTTGGCCCGCAATCAATCAACACCACGTCGAATTCATCAATCACCTCTAAGAGCGCATTTTTCAGCATGCCATTTACATCAACCTCAAAGGCCAGCTGTGCGCCAGCCTCGGCCAATGATAGTGATGCCGGAGCAACTTTGATGTATTCGCTGAACCCGACAGCGATTTCTTTGATGCCTCGGGTGCCCGTGTACACATGAAACATCGACCCGTTCACCTCGTCTTCAGCCATCGGATTGTAGCCAAAATACTGGGTCAAGTTGCCCTGGTGGTCGTTGTCGATCACCAACACACGCAGCTTCCGTTTTTCAAGAAAGTACGCCAAATGACGGGTGGTAGTGGTCTTAGAGACGCCGCCCTTTTGGTTTGCGATGGTAATTACTGTTGTCATATGGCCTCGCTTCAACTGATTCTATCACGGCAAAAGAGGCTCACAAGTGCCTTATACGATTGCGGATCAGTGCCGTTGGCATAGCCCAAACCGCGTAGCCTGTACAGCAAACTACCCAATAGCCATATAGCCGGAACCACGGATATTGTCGTGGGACGGTGTGGCGGTGACCGGCTCTGGCGTCGTCGGGGCCTGATCCAGCCCGATGATCAGGCCGGAGGTGACAACGGGTCCTTCTATAGAGGAGTGGAAGCCGGGAGGTGCCGGACGCTGCTCGAGGTCGCGTTCATGAGCCGCATGCACGACGGCGCGGATATCGCGAAGATGTTGATCTCCAGGACTTGGGCGCGGATGAGGCAGGCGAAAAGGGGCCCACACCAGGGCGAGCGAGGGGCGAGTGGAAAGAAAATGGTGGGGTTAAGGTTAAGCCGGGGTGAGAGCTCCGGCCTTTCTCTATGCGGTAGCCTTTTCGAGGGGCTTCTCATCCAGCCGCCCCGCCTCGATCTCAAGGATCCGTCTTCCGATGAACTGAGCGAGGGGCGGCGCTACCGCGTTGCCAATGAGTCGCCCTCGGCGACCGTCCATCCCTCGGGGAACCCCATTAGACTCTCGCATTCGTTCCAGGTCAAGTTTCTGGCCACATAGAATTGGTCGATCTGTGTGGCCTCCCTGATGGCCGCCAGTTTGGGCACGTAGCGTGGGGCTATAGCCTCTTGCTTTGGTAAACCCGAAGCCTCCGCGACGCTGAACCAGAAGCGGATCGTCTGAAATAAACTCCTCCTGAACACGGGATCGAGCTTTCCGCCGCGGCCGTTCCGTCTCTCTCGCCGGATGATCCCTAAGCAGTTCGCCGCCGTCAGAATAGAACTCGTGTGCACGGTCGGACTGATAACTTCCGACAATGAATACCCTTTCTCGACTGTGGGGAAGGCCCGCGCTGAGAACGTTGCTCGTAAACCAGACCCCCAGATACCCGATCTCTTCGATTTCGTCGATAACTGCCTCAAAGTCGGCCCCTTGATGGGAGCTGAGGAGGCCCGGCACATTTTCAAGGACAATCCACCGCGGAGTGCGCTCTCTAACAAGCCCCGTAAACTGGTAGAAGAGACCGCTTCGAGATCCGCGAAGTCCGTCTCGCCCCGTGTTCGCGGTGCTGAGGTCCTGGCACGGCCACCCGGCCGCCCAGAGATCAGCTTCAGGGATGTCTTCCGCTTCGAGGGTTTGGATGTCGCCATGAAGGGGCACCTCCGGCCAATGACGTTTGAGGATGGTCTGACAATAGGGGTCGATCTCGCAGTGAAAGGATGGCTCTATCCCGGCCCTCTGAAAGCCGAGGTCAAAACCACCGATGCCGGCGAAGAATGAAGCCGCGCGCATCTTGTCCCTCCCATACGAAATTACACAGCATATTGAAATTCTTATTTTATAGGGTGCATGCTTCATGTCAACGTGGGGAGATTCGGTTTACGCATGGTAAAGGCACGATCAAGCAAGGCGCTGCTCAAGCCGCCGGCGGATATGCAGAACATATCCGACGAGGCGCGTCGCAAGTGGCTTGATAAGCAGATAGAGGGCTTCGTCTCCTCGAGCCCCTCGAACCGGGAATATTACGCTGTCATACTTGAAGCGCTCTGGCCAGAGGGGCACGGCATACCCGGCCCCCATCTTACCGAGAAAGACATACGTGCAGCCGTAGACGCTCATCGGAAAAGCCAGGGCAAAGGGCCCTACAAGGATGTATTCCGGCGGCTGCGCGAGCTTCAGGGAGAGGAGGGGTTCACCTCCATAGACAAGGAGGGGACGCGATATCAGCTCATGTCGCTGGAGGTCGCGCCGAAGAAAGAGCCGCGCCAGAAGCCGCCGCCAGAACTATGGAAAAAGATCAAGGAGAGCTCAAATTTTCGATGCTCTCACTGCGGTGCCCAGGAACCCGAGGTGACGCTTAGCCCAGATCACCGTGTACCGCGGTCACGCGGCGGTACAAACGATGAATGGAACTGGCAGCCTCTTTGCGGTCAGTGCAACACGAATAAAGCTTCCTCGTGCCAGGGGTGCGATTACCAGTGCGCAGTATGCTCCTGGGCGTATCCCGAGACCTATAAGCCGATCGTAGTCGATGATGACAATAAGGAGCGGATTCGAAGACTGGCCAAGGAGAAGGGCCTTCACCAATCCGATTTTGTGAACGGGGTGCTGCGGGATTTTTTTAACCGGCGTCGCTGAACACCTCAACCCATTTCCTTTTGACGTTACCCTCACCACCCTTTCATGAATAATCCGGGCCGAGGGCTCGAAACCGTAATTTGACTTTTTTCCGTCGGGCATCGTTACTCGCTCAGTGGCACAGGATTCAACCGTCTCGGCCAATCCACTAGCGGCACTGGAAGGTAGTGCGATTACCAGTGCGCTACCCATGTCACCCAATATTTGTGTCGCGACCTCGGATCGAAATTACGGGTTAAAACAAGAGAAGCTTGCCTCTGCCATAACGATTTCCACAGCCCTAGAGAGCCAGGAACCTAGGTTCGGGTAAAATAATTGCAGTCGCTCTTCAACATAGGAGGCTGCAATGTCACGCGACATCTATAGCGAGGTCACCGATAAGCTGGTGGCCGCGATCGAGACCGATCCGGGCGATCCGATTATGCCTTGGCACCGCGGTGGAGCAAACGCTGTCCCCCACAACGCACTCACCGATCATGAATATCAAGGGGTAAACATCCTCAACCTCTGGGTCGTCGGACAGGCTTCCGGCTTCACCAGCAATGTCTGGGGCACCTATAAACAATGGCAGGCCCTGGGTGCGCAGGTGCGCAAAGGTGAGAAGTCGACACCCGTCGTCTTTTACAAGCAGGTGGTGAAGCGGTCGGAGGAAAGCGAAAAGGGCGAGGATGAAATCATCCGGATCCTCAAGTACTCGACCACTTTCAACGCCGACCAGGTAGACGACTGGCAACCACCAGCACCGACCAGCGCCATCACCCCACCTGAGCGCCTCGAGGCGGTGGACACAGTCGTCACCGACACCGGCGCGCACATCATCGAGCGTGGTGCCAGCGCCTACTATCGCCCGGCCACCGACACGGTGCATATGCCGGATCCAGCGCGCTTCTTCGACACCCAGAGCGGCACGCGCACCGAAAATTTCTATGCGGTGCTCCTGCACGAACTCACGCACTGGACAGGCCATCCGACGCGCTGCGATCGGGATCTGCTAAACCGCTTCGGTTCAGAAGCCTACGCGATGGAGGAACTTATAGCCGAGCTTGGCGCAGCTTTCCTTTGCGCACGGCTTGGCATCTCCCCTACCCCGCGAGATGACCATGCACAGTACCTAGCCAATTGGCTCAAGGTACTGAAATTGGACAATAAAGCCATATTTACGGCCGCGGCGAAAGCACAAGCCGCAGTCGACCACATTCTATGACCCCCCCCGGGGGTCTTTTTTATCCCCCACTCACCTCTGCCTCACCCATTACTAATCTGCGCTTGCATGTTCGGTCATGTGCTCCTTGATGATGGAGAGGCCACCGCGCTAGCCGCGTCGTTGCCGTCTTCATGTGCGGCGGCAATCATCATGATCCGGAAACGGATGATCTCAGCCAGGGGATGTCGAACCTTGCTCGGATCGCGCCAGTCCACGAGACAGGATGCCAACAGACTGGATAGACCATTTCGCCGCTCGATCTCGCGCAAGAGCGTCAGCCCGGCATCGGAACTCATATCCGCACCGTCAAATCCAAGCAGGATCGGCTTGCCATTCACGGGTGACAACGCGGGCTGAAGTGATGTAGATTTTGTCATGGGAAGGGTCGTGCCTTGGAAACCGAGATTTTTGGCGTCGATAACCGAAAATTACATCGTTCCAGTGAGTTATGCCACCCTCACCACCCTTTCATGAATAATTCTGGCTAGCTTTTGACGCTATGATATTGGATAATCGACCGGTCTCCTGCTACTCAGAAGACAACATTCAAAGCAACTGAGGCATACATGTCATTTTTCACAAAGATCAGCCTTGTGATCGGCCTCTGCCTTACCACCGCGGCACAGGCTCAAGACCGCCCTTACCAGCTCGTGTGCTT
>Ga0307955_1001167_pt1 | contig 12176 bp, 8 predicted proteins | sample OrgLakmetagen439_FD_201819 | JGI IMG/M metagenome (GOLD analysis project Ga0307955, IMG submission 201819) | Saline water microbial communities from Organic Lake, Antarctica - #439 | ecosystem: Environmental > Aquatic > Non-marine Saline and Alkaline > Saline | place: Antarctica: Organic Lake...
GGGAAGAAAATAAGATTCATACAAACCAAGCTCGGCCAAAAGTGCAAATGGCTGAGAGTGCCGTTCATGTAACGACCTGTGATTTTCGGATACCAGTGATAGACCCCAGCGAATAAGCCAAAGAGAATACCTGGAGCCACTACATAGTGGAAGTGACCGATCACGTAGTAGGTATCATGCAAATGCAGTCCGACGAGGTTGAATGCCAGCGGCAGACCCGTGAGGCCACCGATTCCAAACATTGGAATGAACGCGCAGGCCCAGAGCATCGGCGGTGTAAAGCGGATGGATCCACCCCAAAGCGAGATCAACAAAGCGGTGATGATGATCACCGAAGGGATCGAAATCAATACCGTGGTTGTCTGGAAGAAAGTGGAAACTGCAGCTCCCATACCCGTCATATACATGTGGTGAGCCCAAACGATGAATGACAGGAACCCAAGAATCAGCACTGAGTAGACCATGGATTTATAACCCCAAAGTGGCTTCCGAGTATTTGCAGGAATGATCTCCGCAACACAGGCAATTGCTGGAAGAAGTAGAACATATACCTCCGGATGCCCGAGGAACCAGAAAAGGTGCTGGAACAGTAGTGGCGAACCGCCGCCTGAAAGATCAGCCAGGCCATCGCTCTTTGTGAAAAGACCGGAAGGCATGAAAAAGGACGAATGGCTTACGCGATCCATCAACTGCATGATGCCCGCCGCCTCGAGCGGTGGGAATGCTAGCAGTAGGAGGAAAGCGGTGACGAGCATTGCCCACACAAAGAATGGCAGACGCATCCAAGTCATTCCCCGCGCCCGGAGGTTGATAATGGTGGTGATAAAGTTCACGGACCCTAGAAGAGACGATGTGATTAACAAAACAAGTCCCAGCAGCCACTGCGTTTGCCCCGCAAGCCATTGATTGACAATTTGTCCGTCAGCGAATCCGGCGAGCGGCGAATAGTTCGTCCAACCAGATTTTGCGGCACCAGATTCTAAAAAGAAGGAAGAACACATGACGATTCCACCAAGGGCGTAGATCCAGTAACTCATCATATTGAGTTTTGGAAAAGCCATGTCGACCGCGCCAATTTGGAGCGGTGTCACATAGTTGCCAAAAGCGCCGAAACCGAGCGGAACAATGCCTAAGAAAACCATGATGGTCCCGTGCATCGCACCGAACATATTGTAGGTCTCGCCAGTGACTTTACCGTCCTGTAACCAACGGGCTTTCCAGTTATCTGTAAAAAGACTCAACCATTCCGGAAGCGGTTGGTGCGGGTGAGCAATGCTCCAGCGCATTACCAACATTAGGTAAAACCCGAACAAAAGGAATAGCATGGCAGTTATTCCATACTGGATTCCGATCGTCTTGTGATCGGTAGAGAAAATATATTTTTTGATGAACCCCGGATCGTGGTGATGATCGTCGTGGTCGGCGGCAGCGTGTGAACTCATGGTTTAATACTGGCTGTTAAGTTGAATGGTTGGGAGGGCGTCGGTTGACGCGATTGAAAGTTTATTGGACAGGTTTAAGAGTGCCAGGATCCAGCATTGTAGTAGGATCGAGGGTTTCTCCAGGAAGCGGTTGTTTGTGCTTCGCAACAAGTTCCTCTGCAGTAGTAGGTGAACCGGGATTATCTCTGGAAGCTGATACGTCCAGAGCGGCTAATGCCATTTCAGGAGTCACAACATCACCGATTTCATTACCGAAGCTATTGCGGACGTAAGTCATAATTCCTGCGAGATCCTCTGCAGTCATTCCAGCACCTTGGGCTGGCATCACGCCGGCACCGTATGTTTTACCTGTGCTGATCGGACCTTGGAGTCCGTTGAGAATCACCATCGCAAAGAGCTGGGTATCACCAACAACCCACTCGGAGCCAGCAAGCGACGGATAGTTGGCGCCGTCGCCCCTGCCGTTGGAGCCATGGCAACCATTGCACTTGGCTGAGTAGATTTTCGCACCACGAGCGCTGAAGGCTGCAAGCGCCTCCTTCGGCTGAGGTCCTAACTTCTCTCCTCCTGGAGCTTCTCCACGGACATAATCAGCGCGGAAACTATTATTGTAACTGAACCAAGTGCCAGATTTGCCAAGCACAGAGCCAGCAATCAAAAGAACAACTGCACATGCAGCGATAACCCATAACGAAATGGGCTCGTGGCCGTTATCGGCAAGACGTTTTTCACGAGAACTAGCAGCAGCATCCCGTGCAACACGGCCGTGTTGCTCAGTTACGTTGACGGATTCGTCGAGGTCAGGTTTCTGAGTCGATTGAGGACTATTCGAAGACATGATAAATGAGTGATAAGATCGAATCTGAAAATCTGGATCAGGGAGCTTCGGCAGTTTTTGCTGAGACTTTAGAGCCACCTTCAGTCGGCGGGGAGAAATCTAGAGAAGCTGGCACGGCTTGATCCTTTTTCAAGGAGAGAAGATAAGAAACTAAAGCTTTTGCCTCAGCGCTTGGAAGTATCTCCATTCCCTCCTCGGTTATGACTGGAACTGCCTCGTCGGAAGCGTTTCCTGTGATGGCTTCCTCGTCGAAGAGGAAGCGGAATGACGGACACGTAGAATTACGACGTTTGGGGTCAATTCTTGAGTCGTAAAGAAAACGGTAGAGCCATTGCTCTGCAGACAAATCCTTGGCGTATTCGTTTTCGACACGAACTCCTATATTGGAGAGGTCCGGACCATTACGAGCGACTCCGATGTGTGCGAAGCTTTCTCCATCAAAGTCAAAAGCATTGGTCTCACGGCGTGAATCACCACGCTCGTCATCGTAAATGAAGCCGCCCCAGTCAGGACGAAAAAGATCGTTTCCAGCGTAGGTCGGGCGAACAACTTGAGTATGACAGAGGTAGCAGCCATTTTCGCCGTAGATCTGGGAACCATCTGCGATACGGCCTGCGCGTTTCGCTATATAGACGACGTTAGTTCCGGTTTCCTCATCAAACATGACAGGTTCTAGTGAACGCATCTTGAGATAGGGAACAATGATGATAGCCAGCCACGCGACTCCAAAGCTGGCGGAGAGGCTGAAAAAGAAAATACGGAAACTCATTTCGAAAAAGGTTTGGGAATGAAAGTGGTTCAGTGAGCAGAGGCGGTGCCGGCGTTATCGATGTCTCCTTCTTCACCGTGCGGACTGTCTCCGTGTCCGGAGACGAGTAGGGTCGGGTGAGTGCTGCGGCGTCCAAGACGGAGCCACATGAAGGTCAAGTGCAGGAAGAAGAAGACGTTAGAAAAGAGAATGAAGCACCAAGCAATGGTGGTTGCCCATGCATATGGGTAGGCGCGATCCGCCGCGGCCTGTTGCCATGGTTGATCGAACTGCTCTTGACCGGAGCCCTGCATCAAACCGCCGAAGATAGCCACCAGAGCAATGGTCACAATGCCGTATATGGAGAAGAAGAAATGCATCGTGATCAGACGGCGTGAGAGCCACTCACGTTGAGTGATACGCGGAACAATGAAATAAATCGCACCGAACATTACGAAACTAAAGAAGGCATAGAGCGCTAGGATCTCAAAACCATAACCAGACATAGAGAATTGTGTCAGCGGCAAGGTCTTTTCGGGAATATTGAGAAACACAGCAGCAACTGCCATGACGATAAGCCCGACAACGCCAGCCATGGTAAAGCGTAGCGAAGGACTATGACTTACGATTTCCATATCAGAGGCAGCTGTACGGAGAATATTTACCGCAGCAGTAAAGGCGGGGATGAAGAACAGGATGGTTGCGGCAGCCCCGAGGTACGGTATGAAGTATGGGATTGGAGCGCCTGTGAGTTTCTGCATTCCAGCCCATGGCATGATTACAGCGAGCGACCAGAAGCCGAGTTTTGCGAGTGAGTAGGAAGAAATCGGACGACCGGTAACCTTCGGAGCAAGGTAAAATGCCGTAGCAAGCGCGACTGGCGTAAAAAACAGGAAGATCAGACTGGATTTATACCATGCTGCAATACCGCTGGCCATTACAGGGTGCCCAGGAAAGACGTGTAGTAGGAGATTCGCAGTGAGATACACCCATGGGAACCAGATCATTGCAGCAAGCAGATACCATTGGGAAATGTAGACATGGCCTTCAGGGCGAACCTTGAACTGAACAAAAGACCAAGTGACGATCGCAAAATAGCTAATCAGTAGGACAGGCCAAGCAAAGACAGGAAACTCCAACCACGGCATTCCAGTTCCGTGACCGAACAAGATTCCAAGAACCCCAAGGGAAACTCCGAGATTCCAGAGGTGTCCGGCGGTGAGAATGATCCCGGCAGCTTTACATTCCTGCCGGCAAAGACGCGCCATCAACCAGATGATAACGCCAAACGCCGCCTGAAAGCCCCAACCATAAACAAGCGCGTTTAGATGTGCTGCTTGAGTCCGGCCATACGTAAGCCATCCATACCCGTCTAGGAATCCCGGGGCATGCATTTTAGCAGACGAAATGATTCCAAGAATCAGGGAAACAGCAAGCCATGCGGCACCGCTGGTCAGGAAAAACATCACAGGATGGCGGAGGGACCGGTCGATACCGGAACGCACTTGGGCGGCCTGTGTGGTGGTGTTTGAATTATCGGTAGACATCTGAGCTGGTAAATTCGTTGGGCTTTCTATGGCGCACTTACGGTTTGATGAGTTCTTCGACAACGAGCTGTGGCTTGCCGACTTCACTGCGCAGTAGCGTGACTTGCTCGGGCACAACAGCAGAAGCTTTATTACCAAAGCTGTTACGTATGTAAGTTAGAACCCCAGCGACTTGTTCGTCAGTCTGGTAAGCCATTGGCTGCATGCCAGCAGGGTATTGATCATAAAGTATACCGGCCACCTCGATCGGACCTATCAGACCGCGAAGCTGGATCAAAACTAAGTTCGAAACTGGGCCAGTCACCCATTCCGAACCAGCAAGTGGCGGGCCTGCGGGGCCGCCCTCTCCATTCTGGCCGTGGCAGGCACCGCAAACTAAAAACTGCGCCTTACCAATTTCCATTTGTGCTGGATCAATAGGTGCATCCGCAGCAGGTGTCAGCGCGTTCACACCAGCAACATCGGGACCTGGATTCTCTTCAAGTTTTTTAGCAGTTTCGGAACCTGGGACAAGCTGTTCAGGCTTCTCAATTGCCACCGGTTTGGATGTAGCCAACGTAGCTGGCATGGATTCCATGGCGGATCCGATTTGCTCTTGGGTTAGAAACTCTACCTGTTCGGCATCAACTTCTGCCTTCGTTTCAAGGCGTATGTTACCAGCGACGTCCTCAGGAGTTTCGCCGTTCGGAAACCAGCCAAAGACAGCTGCGCCGCCGAGGACGACGAGCAAGATGACGGTGAAAAACGTGAAGATTCCGAGGCTATCAATGAAAGCCTTGAAACGGATCAGGAGATTATCGCGGGTAGGATCCATACGGTTGAAAATAAATCAGTTAGAAAGGTTTGCGGATTCAAGGATGCGCGGGTCGCGATTCGGATATAGCGAGTGCTGACCGAGCGCACGAAGAAGGAAGAAAAGGAAGGCGGCGCCGATGGTGACGAAGGCGAAGATATCGCCCCAGAAGGCCCCAGGAATGGAAGGGGTTATTTCACCAAAGACAGCTGGGTTGATATTTCCCAAAGAGATACCACGCTCAGGAATGGAGATCAGATAGTGATCTAGAACGTGCATACAAAGTGTGTATATGGCGACGACTGCGAGAGTTTTGGGATTCTTCTTCAGCCATGCTTGAAGGAGAACAACGAAAGGCACTACGAAGTGGCCGAAGACTAGGAAGAGCATGCCAGTGTTCCAGTGGCCGGTGTTCCTAATCAGGAAGTAAGAAGTTTCTTCAGTGATGTTCGCATACCAGATCAAGAAGAACTGAGAGAAAGCGATGTAGGCCCAGAAGGTAGTGAAAGCGAACAAGAGCTTGCCCATGATATGGAAGTGCTCGGGTCCAGTGACGTGCTTGAGGTGATCTTTGCTCTTTAGCCAGGCACAGACGAGGATGATGACCGCCATCGAGTTAAGAGCGGAACCAGAGAACAAATAAACCCCCCACATGGTGGAGAACCATTTATAATCTAAGGCCATCATGAAATCGAAACCAGTGAAGGTGATAGTCAGAGCGAAAATGATGAGAGTGTAGGTTGAGTGGAAACGTGCGCGGAACAATCGTTTAATTCCAGGATTCGGATCAGTATCCTGATTTGTCGAAACTTTCCGAAGGCCGATGATCACTGCAGAAAGAGCAATTCCGTAAAATGCAAAGCGGATATACCAGAATGGAAGATTCATATACCAATGCTTTGCATAAAGCAGGTGATCCGTGTGGTGAAGATATTCCTTCATCGGCTCATCGCCAGCAGCTCTGTGAACGTTCATCCACTCATAGAGATATTGTTGCACCTGTGGAAAGAGCAGCGGGATTCCGAATAGAAACACCCACGGGAAGGTTGCACCGAGATTCTCAAAGGTCCGGCGCACGGAAGTCCCCCACCCCGAGTTGGAAACGTTGTGTAAAAGCGTCCAAAACACACCACCGATAGAGAGAGTCAGGAAAAAGTAGTAAGCGAACACCCAAGAGTAGGCGAACGAGCCGCGTATCTTTTCAGGAGCGAAGAATAGCAGATACAGGCTAACCAAAGTGCCGATAGAGGCGATGGCGAGTGAGACCGTTCTGATCTTGGAAATCTTCGATTTATCGAGGTGGTCGCCATTGATGGCAATGTCGGAGGATGTTACGTGGTGGGACATCTGGAAAATTATTGATTTGCGGCGTCTTTAGCGGCCTGGAGAGTACGGACGTAGGCGATCACCGCCCACCGGTCACGAACAGGAATGTTTGCGCCGTAGCCGCTCATCATACCCTTACCGTAGGTGATGACGTCATACATACGGCCGTCTGGATAGGTATCGGATTTGAACGGACCGACGTGGAGATTTGCAATTCCGGGAACGCCGTATCGGGAAGTGATTCCCAGACCATTGCCTGCTTCGCCATGACAAACCGCGCAATAGATACCGTAGCGTTCTTGGCCACGCGCGAGAAACTCGACAGCACTTTCCTCAGTCAGCTTAAGCTCCTCAGGCATTCCAGTGCCAAAGTAGTCGCCAACGTGACCGGTGTAATAGTAACCCTCTTGTCCGCCGAACTCGAATTCCGGAATACCGCCAATCTCCTTATCACCGGTTTCGTTGAAACCAATAGGTTGAGTTCCCTCGACTGGCAGGCGACCGCCTTGACGATCCGCGAAAAACCCACTCGGGGCCTGAGCTTTTAGCTTATCCTGTCTATCCATATCAGGAAATATCTCAATGGGAGGCTTGGAAAAGTGCTGTCCGCGGAATCCCATGATCCCGACCACAAGGACCGCGATGATGGCGTATGCTAGAAAAAAGTAGCGCATGGCTGATTAAATAAGTGCGGGTAAAAGGTTAGTTCTCTTCTTCGACAAGCTCGATACTTGTGCCACCGATATCTGCAAGCAGGTCACGGGTAGCATCGGGGCTGAATTTCGCGTCGCGCGCTTCAATCGCGATGAAGAAGCCGTCATCGGTTGCCCGATGGAACTGCTTAGAAGCAAACAGCGGATGATTGAGGCGCGGAAGCTGTATCAGACCAAGAAGACCGAATAGTACGGTGAAGCCGGAAAACAGAATGGTGAGCTCGAACATTACTGGGAAGAACGCCGGAATGGTGAAAATATTGGTCGGCTTTGCTTGGACGATAGTCGGATAGATGACGACTTGGGTCACGTAGGCGAGAGCAAAAGCAGTGGCGCATCCTGCCGAACCTCCGAAGAAGACGAACCAAGGAAGCACTGAACGTTTCAGCCCCATGGCGCCGTCCAATCCGTGAACCGGATAAGGCGTATAGCAGTCCCATTTTTTGAAACCTGCATCACGAACCTTCTCTGCCGCTTTATACAGCGCTGAGGCGCTTTTAAACTCGGCAAGGTAGCCGTAGACTCTTTTACGTGTAGTGCTCACTGGAAATGAATAAATTTGGATTTAAAAGTTACGGCTGATCAGCCCTTGCTGGATTCGAGCTCTTTCTGATACGCGGCGATGTCTTCTGCGCCGGCATCGTTGTGTTCTTCGTTATCTTCGAAGTGCGGATCGCTTTCTTCTTTGGCCCATTTCACCTCGGCGATGTTGATGCAAGGAAGGAAGCGGAGGAATAACAGAAATAGCATCAGGAACATACCAATCGTTCCGACAAATAGCATTTGGTCCTGAGGTGATGGAGAAAAGGTTTTCCAATCACCTGGCAGCCACATACGGGCAAGCGTGGTGACGATGATGACGAAACGTTCGAACCACATTCCGACGTTGACGCACATCGCGACTAGCATGACGACCCATAGGTTCTCGCGCATCGACTTAAACCAGAAGATCTGAGGAGAAAGAACGTTAAGCGACATCATGCAGGCATACGCCCACCAATACGGACCGGTGATCCGATATTTGAAGGCTTCTATTTCGTAAATGGCGCCAGAGTAAAAAGCGACGAACAGCTCCATCAGGTATGCATAACCAACGATCGTGCCGGTAAGCAGGATGATCTTCGCCATGTTGTCGATGTGCTTCATCGTGATCATGTCCTGCAGGCCGTAGATGAAGCGTGCGGGGATCATGATGGTGAGAACCATTGCAAAGCCACCGAAGATCGCTCCAGCCACGAAGTACGGAGGGAAAATAGTCGTGTGCCAGCCCGGAACTACAGAAGTGGCAAAGTCGAAGGAGACGACCGAGTGCACCGAGAGAACCAGTGGAGTGGAAAGCGCGGCAAGAAGGAGATAAGCCATTTCGTAGTGGCTCCACTGGCGATTTCCGCCTCTCCATCCAATAGCAAAAATACCGTATAGTATTTTGCGAATGCCGGGTTTGCAGCGGTCACGAATGGTTGCTAGATCCGGAACCATACCGAGATACCAGAATATCAGGGAAACAGTGAAGTAGGTCGAAACCGCGAACACGTCCCACAGGAGCGGAGACTTGAAGTTTTGCCAAACCGCATTCGCGTTGGGAATGGGTGCGAGGAACCACGCGAACCAAACACGACCAACGTGGAAAGCAGGGAAAATACCGGCGCACATCACAGCGAAAATCGTCATCGCCTCCGCCGCGCGGTTAATGGATGTTCGCCAGTTCTGGCGGGTCAGGAACAGAATGGCTGAGATCAGGGTTCCGGCATGGCCGATACCGATCCAGAAAACGAAGTTTACAATAGGCCAACCCCACATCACGCGGTTGGTATTACCCCAAACGCCGACACCGGTAGAAACCAAGTGAATCAATCCGCCTCCGACACCGATCATCGCAATGATCACGGATGGGATAAACATCAACCACCAGAGAGCGGGTTGCTTATTTTCAATGATTCCGCAAACCCTATCGGTGATCCAATGGTAGGAGCGTTCGTTGAGTATGAGCTTCTCACGCTTAAGAACCGGAAGTTTAACTCCTGTGTCCTGTTGCGAGGCAGTTTCGGTATTGGCAGCCATGGGAATGGGTAAAATCGAGAGAAAAGTTCGTTAGGTAATCAGACCATGTGGATGGTGGCTTGGCCGACGAACTTCGCGTCAGGCATATCTGGATTCGGATTCTTGACGCGTGCCAAGTAACTGGTGCGCGGCAGTGTGCCGATGTAATTGAGCAAATCGTAGTTACGCTCAAGAACTTTACTGCGGCCCATCTCAGAAGCATTGCCGTCTTTAAGGTTACCGAAGCTAATTGCCTCTGCTGGGCAAGCATCTTGACAAGCGGTTTTCACTGAATCGACCGGAATACGGAGTGTTTCATTAGTGACTTTCGAATCGGATGAAAGCTTGCCGGACTCAAGTGCTTCTTGCTTCTGGCCCTGCTTCTGACGAATGACGGCGCTTTTGAGGCGCTGCACACAGTAAGTGCATTTTTCCATCACACCGCGCATGCGGATAGTGACGTTCGGGTTTTTCTGAAGATGCTTCGGCTCTTTGTCTTGGCGCACTCCAAGAGGACCTTTGTTGAGGTTGTTTTTGATCAACGGGTTGCGCTTATTGTAATCGAAGAAGTTGAAGCGACGTGCTTTGTAAGGGCAGTTGTTCGCGCAGTAGCGAGTGCCGATACAACGGTTGTAAGCCATAGCGTTAAGGCCATCTTCTGTATGAACGGTGGCGTTAACCGGGCAAACAGTTTCGCATGGCGCGGATTCGCACTGCATGCAGGCAACCGGTTGTGGAACGAGCGAAACGTTATCCGCATCGAAATCGTTCTCTTTGTGCGACGCGAAGTAGCGATCCATTCGGATCCAGTGCATTTCGCGGCCTTTGGCTACCTGTTCTTTGCCCACGATGGGGATATTGTTCTCAGATTGGCAGGCGACTAAGCAGGCATTGCAACCCATGCATGAAGAGAGGTCGATGGACATGCCCCACTGATGAAGCGGATCGTTGATGAGCGGTTGTGTCGCACCGTCTTTACCCTGTCCCCAGTATTTCGAAGTCTCCTGCTTATACAGGGAAATATTCTCTGGAGCGTGTGAGTCGTTACCTTGCTTCTTAACGCCGTGAAGTTGCTTATTGAAATCCCCTTTACCCTTGACCTTATCGGTGGAGATTTCACGGGCGAGTGAGCGGCCATACATCGCGTGGTGCTCTTGAGTCAGAGCGACCGGATAGCGATCTTCGGTGAGCTTTACAGTGGCGCCGGTGGCAAAGTAATCCGTTGCCAAAGTCCTCATCGGGTAGGCATCGAAGCCGCGGTTCACACCGACAAGACCAACGAACTCACTACCTTTTCCGGCACGGCCCATCTTATCCTCTTCATTGAACCCTTGGCCGTAGCCGAGAGGAATGATGAGAGTGTTTTCAGCCTGGCCGAAGGAAACGAGAACCGGGAAATTGAGAGACTTACCGTTTACTGTGACCGTAATCATCGGCGACTCACGGTTTTCACCTTCTCCATCGGGAGAAACCGAAGCGAAAGCGGTTTCGAGTTGGATGATTTGGTCGTAGATACCGAGTTCTTTGGCGGTCTTGGGAGCGATCAGAACCGCGTTATCCCAGGTAAGCTTGGAAATTGGATCGGGAGCTTCTTGAAGCCAGCCGTTATCGATCCAGCGGCCGTCGTAGACTGAAGCATCGGTTGCAAAGACGAGATCGAGACTCTTTTTACTTGGTGCTGAAGTGATTGCCTTCGAGAGATCCGCTGCGGCACTCGCAGAAGCTGAGGGAGTAGCGGCCTCGAAGTTCCCTTTGCTGCTAAAGCCGTTTTTGAGAACTTCTTTCCACTCGGATTTATTACCCGTGAAGGTTGTTTCCACTGCGAGCATGGCTGGCGCTGGAGCACCGTCTTCACCTTCACCAGTGACAAGTTTACCGTCATCTGAAAGAAGTGCGAGGAGCAGTTCTATTTCGGAAACACACTCTGGGTAGAGAGGGAGAATCATTGGCTGAACCACCGAATAAACTCCGCTGGTGCTGTGTGCATCGTTCCAAGACTCTAGGTAATGAGCCGCTGGAATGTGCCAAGTGCTGGCGTGGGCGGTAGCGTTGCTGCGATCACTGAGGTGCAAGCTTGTCTTCGCCTTTGCTAAAGCGTCAGCGAATTTAAGATCCGAAGGCGCGTCGTAAACTGGGTTGGAAGGAGTTGCGAAAATTACTGATTCCACGACCCCGCTATTCAGGTCGGCGGTGAGTTCAGCGATGTCTCCGAAGCCGGTATTACCTGTTTGGAAGGCTTTGACTCCAGTGCCAAGGTTGCCGAGAGCTATGTTGATTGCCAGCGCAAGGTGCTTGACGGCTTTCGACTGGCGGGAACCTGCGAGAACAGCGGTTTTTGCTCCGCTTGCCTTAAGATCTTTGGCGAGCTCTTTTATCCACTGGAGTTCTTTTTCGTCAGCGATTGCCGGGATATTCCCAGCGGAAGCGCCAAGTTCACGAGCGATCTGGGCAGCGACCATTACGATGCGGCTCGGAGCGATGCGCAACCGGTGATCAGCCATACCGCCGGTAAGACTAAAGGCGGATTCCACCGAATACAGGCGGTTCATCGAGCTAGCATCCGGTTTGGTCTTATAGCCCTTACCTTCTGGTTTACGACGATTGAAAAAAGTAATGTTCGAACCTTGGGTATCGATTCCAGCAAAATCGCAATCAAGCGAGAGTATCCGGTCTGCCTTTTCAAAATCCGGCACCAAACTTACTCCGTCGCCGAGAACGTCTTTATCGTT
>Ga0307955_1001168_pt1 | contig 12164 bp, 10 predicted proteins | sample OrgLakmetagen439_FD_201819 | JGI IMG/M metagenome (GOLD analysis project Ga0307955, IMG submission 201819) | Saline water microbial communities from Organic Lake, Antarctica - #439 | ecosystem: Environmental > Aquatic > Non-marine Saline and Alkaline > Saline | place: Antarctica: Organic Lake...
TGGAACGGCGACCGGAACGCGCTTTCCTCCTCGTCGACGATCCGGCCGCGTGTCCGCGCCGGATCGGTGGCATGGGCCGCCATCATGCTGCATGTCCTTGTCGCCTGTTGCCTCGGGTCATATATTGCAACTAAATCAGCAATGTTAAACACCACCCGAGACCAACCCCGGAGATCAAGCCATGCAACTGCCCCCAAAGGTCACTTCCCGCGCGTTCGCCCGACTGGCAGAGATCGAGGCGGGCAAGTCGAATCAGGCCCTGCGCGTCGCGGTCGAGGGCGGGGGATGCTCGGGGTTCCAGTACGACATCAAGCTGGACGCGCCCGCCGACGATGATCTGGTCCTCGAAAGCGACGGGCAGAAGGTGGTCGTGGACAGCGTCTCGCTGCCGTTCCTGTCCGGGGCGACGATCGATTTCAGCGACGAACTGATCGGCGCCCGTTTCGTGATCGACAATCCGAACGTCTCGAGCGCCTGCGGCTGCGGCACATCGTTCTCGATGTAGGCGAGGCGACACGACCCTGAAATCCGCCTACCAGCGTCCCGACATCGCCCGCGCAATAAGCATGGCTCGGCCATGAACCGGCGCGGCGGCAAGCGTACCCTGGCCCACTTTCCGGGGATCGCGGGCCGCCGCGCGCAACGTATGACCCGTCTCCCACAAGGGCAGCATCGCAGGCAGTGCCGCACGCGATACCTGCGACCGGTGCGCGCGCGCGCGGGCCAGAGATCGCAGCCCCGCTTTTGCCCATTCCCGCACCGCCTCGGGCCGTCCGTCGGGCAGCGGCCGGCACCCCGCCGCCTCGAGCGCCGGAATCGCCCGGAACCAGTTGGCCAGCCCGAGCGCAAACCCCGCATCGCGCACCACGTCGTCTTGCGCGGGCCCGAGCGCCCGGGCCGCCACACGCATCAAGTTGCCCGAGGTGGCGGCGATGTAGCGGCTGAAATCGGCGTCGCTGTCGAACGGCGCACGCTCGGTGTCCCAACGCCGCGCCGCGATCAGCGCTTCAAGCAGCTCCGTCATCTCCGCATCGAGAACCCGCGCGAGCGGCGTGACCACCTCGTGCCGCCGCGCGCCATCGCCGCTGCGGATCTGCTCCAGCACGTCACGCCACCATTGCAGCCGCATCTCGGCGATCATCGGTTCCTGCGTGACCCAGGGCGCGCGCGCCACTTCGAGATTGAAGGCATAGATGGGGAAAAGCACCACGCGCGCCGCGACCGGTGCAGCCATCGTCGCCTTGAACCGAGACGGATCCCCGCGCCGCACCATATCGGCACAGGCGACGAGATCGGTGTCGAAGCACTGGCTCACGCCACGTTTTCCTGCAAGAGCTTCCAGTTGATCGCATCCAGAAGCGCCTCGAAAGAGGCATCGACGATGTTCGGCCCGACCCCGACCGTGGACCAGCGTCGCCCCGAGGCGTCTTCGCTGTCGATGATGACGCGGGTCACGGCCCCGGTGCCACCTTGCGTGATGCGCACCTTGAAATCCACGAGATGCATGTCGGCGATCTGATCCTGATAGCGCCCAAGATCCTTGGCCAGAGCCTTGGAAAGCGCATTCACAGGCCCCCGGTCGCAACCGCGCGCGTCCATGGATTCGCTGACCGACAGCTTCTTTTCGCCATCCACCTTGACCACGACCACGGCCTCGGACAGGCTCACCATCCGGTCATGCTTGTTCTTGCGCCGCTCGACCGTCACCTTGTAGCGCTTGACCTCGAAGAAATGCGGCATCTGCCCAAGCTCCGCACGCGCGAGGATCTCGAAGCTGGCCTGCGCGCTGTCATAGGTATAGCCCTCTTCCTCGCGAGTCTTGATCGTCTCCAGCAGCCGGGCAAGCGCCGGATCGCCGGGGCTGGCCTCGATCCCCGCCTCCGCGAGACGCCGGCGCAGGTTGGATTGCCCGGCCTGATTGGACATCGGGATGATGCGCGCATTGCCGACCGTTTCCGGGTCGATATGCTCGTAGGTGCTGGGATTCTTCAGGATCGCGCTCGCGTGCAGCCCGGCCTTGTGGGCGAAAGCCGACGCGCCGACATAGGCCGCCTGTCGCAGCGGCACGCGGTTTAGGATCTCGTCCAACTGGCGGCTCACGGCGGTAAGGCGCTGCAATCCGTCCCGACTCACCCCGATCTCGAACCGCTCGGCATAAGGCGTCTTGAGCATCAAGGTCGGGATCAGCGTCGTCAGATTGGCATTGCCGCAGCGCTCGCCCAGCCCATTGAGCGTGCCCTGCACCTGTCGCGCCCCGGCATCGACCGCCGCGAGGCTGCCGGCCACCGCATTGCCGGTATCGTCATGGGTGTGAATGCCCAGCCGGTCACCGGGGATGCCAGCCGCGATCACCTCGGCCACGATGCGCCCGATTTCCGTGGGCAGCGTGCCGCCATTGGTGTCGCACAGCACGATCCAGCGCGCGCCCGCATCCATTGCTGCACACAGACAGGTCAGGGCATAGTCCGGATTATCCGCGTAGCCATCGAAGAAATGCTCGGCGTCGAACACCGCCTCGCGGCCCTCGGCCACGAGATGCGCGACCGAGCGCGCGATATTCTCGACATTCTCGTCCAGCGTGATGCCAAGGGCGTCGCGGACGTGGAAATCGTGGCATTTGCCCACCAGACAGATAGCGGGGGTGCCGGCATTCATCACCGCGGCCAGTACGTCGTCGTTTTCCGCCGACCTCCCAGTGCGTTTGGTCATCCCGAACGCGGTCATGGTGGCCCGCGTTTGCGGCACCGCGTCGAAAAACGCGCTGTCGGTGGGGTTGGCGCCCGGCCAGCCGCCTTCGATGTAATCCACCCCCAGCCGGTCGAGCGCTGCGGCGATCTGCACCTTTTCCGGCGTCGAAAAGCTGACCCCTTGCGTCTGCTGCCCGTCCCGCAAGGTGGTGTCATAGAGATAGATGCGTTCAATCGTCATTGAGATACTTCAAACCTAGTTGGAGGTTCTCAAGATTTATTTTTGGATACATACTTCCACTGATTCCGCCCAAAGGATCATCTTCACTGTCGCAGATATTAATTCCTCGCTTCTCGGCGATCCTCCTAAACGCTTCCCTTTCAAGTCCTACTCCTTGCCGTGAATGTTTCTCCAAAACAAGCCAGCCAAACGGCTCCTGTTCATCAGACTGAAACCAGCGTGGCTCAAAGCCGTCCTCTACCGACACACCGGAAATTTGAAGAAACGCACGAAGTATATCTGCTTTTAACCAGTCTTTGTTACGACGAGCATCTAGGCGTGCATAGAACAAAGTGTTGATCGCAGACTTTGCCATATCACTTGGTGAAATTTGTTCGTTTGAGGTGTCTCGTTCGATTAAAAGCCCGAGCAGCCGTGCAGAAGCTACAAAACAAGCCTTAGCTTGTATAACACTATCAAATTCTTCAAGTTTTGAAACGGAACCCTTTTCCCACAAATTTATACGCGCAAAAAGAGCCTCCAATTCTGTGATAGCAAGACTTGTGTTTAAATCGTCTTCAAGCGAGTCCAAAATTCGAGGATGTGGTTTGCTTGGCATGGTGCTTTTGGAAAGTTCGCGCCATTTCTTTAACCTTTTTTCCGCTTCCCGCGCCTTTTCCGCCGTCCAGTCCATCGGCTTGCGGTAATGCGTGCTGAGAAACACGAAGCGGATCACCTCACCCGGGATCCCCTGATCCAGCAGATCGCGCACCGTGAAGAAATTGCCCAGAGACTTGGACATCTTCTTGCCCTCGACCTGCAGCATCTCGTTATGCAGCCAGTACCGCGCGAACTCCCCTTCGGGATGCGCGCAGCAGCTTTGCGCGATCTCGTTTTCGTGATGCGGGAACATCAGATCATTGCCGCCGCCGTGGATGTCGAAACTCTCTCCCAGCAATTCGTAGGCCATCGCCGAGCATTCGATATGCCAACCGGGCCGCCCGCGCCCCCACGGGCTGTCCCATCCGGGCTGATCCTCGTCCGACGGCTTCCAGAGGACGAAATCCATCGGGTTGCGCTTGTACGGTGCCACCTCGACCCGCGCGCCGGCGATCATGTCATCGACGGACCGCCCCGACAGCTTGCCATACCCGTCACGCCAGCTGTCCACGGCGAAAAGCACATGGCTTTCGGCCTCATACGCATGGCCCTTCTCGATGAGGCCCTCGATCATCTTCACCATCTGCGGGATATACTGCGTCGCGCGGGGCATGTGGTCGGGCTCGAGCGCGCCAAGCTCGCCCATGTCGTCGAGAAACCATTGCGTCGTCTCCGCCGTGATCTCGCCGATCGCGCGGCCGGTCTCGGAGGCGCGCGTGTTGATCTTATCATCCACGTCGGTGAAATTGCGCACATAGGTCACGTGACCCTTGCCGTAGACATGCCGCAACAACCGGTAGAGCACGTCGAACACCACGACGGGCCGCGCGTTGCCCAGATGCGCGCGGTCGTACACCGTCGGCCCGCAGACATACATCCGCACATTGCCTGCATCCAGAGGCTCGAAAACCTCTTTCCGCCGGGTTCTCGTGTTATGCAGCTTGATGGGGGTCATTCTCGCCTCGCGCGCCGTTCCCCGGTGGACCTAGCAAGTTCGGCCCCCCTTGAAAACACGCAATGCAGGCAAGCCGCCCGGTTGCCGCCGCGTTCGCGCCATGCAGGCCCGCGAAAGGATCACGGAGCGATCGAGACCCGCCCGACAGGCCTCAGCCCGTCATCGGTGCGGCGGACGACGATGATCTCGCCCGACCGCACGCCGCGCGCGGTCAGCGCGGTGATGTTCACCTGATGCGTCACGATCAAAACCCGCGCCGAGGCTGGGAGCGCCTCGATCAGGGCGCGCGTATCGGCCGTCTGGCGCGCGCGATCCCCGCGCCCCGCGAAAAACGAGTTGACCGGCGGTTTCTCGACGACCTCGCCGATGTCCATCAACTCGGCCGTATCGGATGAGCGGCACCATTGGCTGGTCCAGACATGATCGAATGTGACACCCGCCTCGCGCAGCGCCTGTCCGGTGCGCCGCGCCTGCGCCCGCCCGCGGTCGTCAAGGTTGCGCTGCGTGCTGCAATCGCCAAGCGCGAATCCCGCCGGATCGCCGGTGCCGGGCGCGATCGCGTGCCGCATCAGGGCGACGACCCCGTCCTCCTTCAGCAGCGACAGGTCATCGGCCGCGGCAATCGACGCGTGAAACAGGATCAGGACCGTCAGCAGGACGCGCATCGCATTCTTTCTCGTCACCGGCTGGGGGCGAACACCGTTTCAATCGGAGGTTTCGACGATCACCAGCTCACGCTCGGCCGCGCCCCGCGCATGATCGAGCGCCTTTTGATATTCAGGGCTGTGATAGCAGGCTTCGGCCGCCTCGACACTGGGAAAGCGGGCGACAACGTGACGCGCCCGCTCAACGCCCTCCAGCTGCACGTAGCGTCCGCCCCGGGCGACGAAGGCACCGCCATGGTTTGCAATGGCGGGTCCGGCCAGGGCCGCGTAGCGACCATACGCCTCATCATCGGTGACGGTCACATGGGCAATCCAGAGGGCGGGCATGGGTCTCTCCTTTTTGGGTCAGATACCATCCACGATGACGATATCGCGGTGGCTTGCCGACAGCGCCTGCGGCAATATGCGGCGGTATTCGTCGGAATTGTACCAGTCGAGCGCGGTCTTCCGGTCGGGAAATTCGATGATCACGTGCCGCTCCGGCGCATCGCCCTCAAGAAGGGTCTGCGCGCCGCCCTTGACGAGAAAACGACCGCCAAACGCCTCTGCCAGCGCCACTGTCTGGCGGGCGTAGGTCTGATAGCCTTCGGGATCGGTCACGGTGATCCGTCCTATGAAATACGCGCTCATCCGGTCTCCTCAGGCGGTCAGAACACCCTCTGCCGCCGTGATCGCGGCCTCGGCACCGTTGATGTCGTTGCCGCCGCCCTGCGCCATGTCGGGCCGGCCCCCGCCGCCCTTGCCACCGAGTTCGGCGACGGCGGCGCGTACCAGATCGACCGCCGAAAGCCGCGCAGTCAGATCATCGGTCACACCCGCGGCGACCGCTACCTTGCCACCGGTATCGGCAATCAGCAGGATGGCACCGCTTTCGATGCGCGCCTTCATCTCGTCGATGAGCGGCGGCAGGTCCCGCCCCTGCACGCCCGAGAGCACCTGCGCGAGGAAGCGGACACCGCCGACCTCGCGCGGGCTCGCCGCATCACCCTGCCCCGCACCCCCGGCCATGGCCAGATCCCGGCGCAGTTGGGCCACCTCGTTGACCAGATCGCGACGCTCGTCCATGAGGGATCTGACCCGCGCCGGGACATCCTCGGGCCTTGTCTTGAGGTCGCTCGCGACCTGGCCGAGACGCGCTGTCCGATCGTTGAGATAGCCGAACGCGGCCGCCCCTGTCAGCGCCTCGATCCGGCGCACGCCGGCGCTTGACGCGGTGTCGCCAAGCGCCACGAAAACACCGATATCGCCGGTCTGGCGCACATGGGTCCCGCCGCAGAGCTCGATCGAGTAGGTGCGCCCGTCACTGCCCTTGTTTGAGCCCTCCAGCATCCCCATCGAGACGACGCGCACCTCGTCGCCGTATTTCTCGCCGAAAAGCGCCTGCGCGCCGAGATCGCGCGCCTCATCGGTCGCCATGATCCGGGTCTCGACAGGCGCATTCTGACGAATGAAGGCGTTCACCTCTTCCTCGACACGGGTCATTTCCTCAGGCTTAAGCGGTTTGGCGTGGCTGAAATCGAAGCGCAGCCGGTCCGGGGCGTTGAGCGATCCGCGCTGCGCGACATGGTCCCCGAGCGCGCGGCGCAATGCCTCGTGCAGCAGATGCGTGGCCGAGTGGTTGGCGCGGATCGTGCTGCGCCGGTCGTGATCGACGGCCAGTCGGGCCGCCTGCCGGCTGGTGATCTCGCCCTCTTCGATCTCGGCGAAATGGATGAACACCCCGGACACCTTTTTCGTGTCGGTGATGCGCGCCCGGCCGGTATCCGTCACCAGCGTGCCGGTGTCGCCGACCTGACCGCCGGCCTCCGCATAGAACGGCGTCTGGTTGAGAACGATCTGGCAGGCTGCGCCTTGCGAGACCTTGTCCGTGACGGCCCCGTCCACGACAATCGCCACCGTTTCACCCTCGGCCGTTTCGGTGTCGTAGCCCAGAAAATCGGTCGCGCCGTTTTCATCGGCGATGTCGAACCAGACCGTCTGATCGGCGGTCTCGCCGGACCCGGCCCATGCCGCGCGTGCCTTGGCTTTCTGCTCGGCCATGGCCGCCTCGAACCCGTCGGTATCGACCGCCAGACCGCGCTCGCGCAGCGCATCCTGTGTCAGATCGAGCGGAAACCCGAATGTGTCATAAAGCTTGAACGCGGCCGGGCCAGGCAGCGCCGCCCCGTCGGGCAACTGATCCAGCTCCTCATCCAGAAGACGCAGGCCGCGCTCGAGCGTCTGCTTGAACCGCGTCTCCTCGATCTGCAGCGTCTCCTCGATCAGTGGCTGCGCGCGCGCGAGTTCCGGAAAGGCCTGCCCCATCTGCACCACGAGCGCCGAGACCAGACGGTGCATGACCGGATCCTTCGCGCCAAGCATATGTGCATGCCGCATCGCGCGCCGCATGATCCGGCGCAGCACGTAACCACGCCCCTCGTTGGCCGGCATCACCCCATCGGCGATCAGGAACGACGTCGAGCGCAGGTGGTCGGCGATCACCCGGTGATGCACCTTTCCCGGACCGTCGGGATCGACACTGGTGGCGTGCGCACTGGCCTCGATGAGATACCGCATTAGATCGGTGTCGTAATTGTCGTGCTTGCCCTGCAACAGCGCGCCGATCCGCTCCAGCCCCATGCCGGTATCGATCGACTGCATGTCAAGATCACGTTGCGTGCCATCGGCGAACCGCTCGTTCTGCATGAAGACGAGGTTCCAGATCTCGATGAAGCGGTCGCCATCCTCCTCGGCGCTGCCCGGCGGGCCGCCCCATATCCCGGGCCCGTGATCGTAGAAGATCTCGGTGCACGGCCCGCAGGGGCCGGTCGGGCCCATCGACCAGAAATTGTCATCCGTCGCGATGCGGATGATCCGTTCGTCGGGCAGGCCCGCGTATTTCTTCCAGATGGCCGCGGCCTCGTCATCGGTGTGATAGACCGTGACCAGAAGCCTTGATGCGTCGAGCCCGAAATCGCGGGTCAGCAGATCCCACGCATAGGGGATCGCCTGCTCCTTGAAATAATCCCCGAAGCTGAAATTTCCGAGCATCTCGAAGAACGTATGGTGGCGCGCGGTATAGCCGACATTGTCGAGATCGTTGTGCTTGCCGCCGGCGCGCACGCATTTCTGGCTGGTCGCCGCGCGCGTGTATCCCGGGTGCTCGAGCCCGGTGAAGCAGTTCTTGAACTGCACCATGCCCGAATTGGTGAACATCAGAGTCGGGTCGTTTCGCGGCACCAGCGGCGAGCTGTCGACGACGGTGTGATCGTTGCGCTCGAAAAAATCGAGAAACGTGGCGCGAATGTCATTCAGCGTGGGCATGGGGAGCTCTTTTTCCGGGCATGTGGCTGGCCTGCTTTCGTGCAGGCTTAGCCGGGGGAAAGAGACATGTCCACCGCCTGAAGACGCGGCCCGGTCGCAGGCCGGGCCGCGTCCCCATGCGCGGTCTTCTCAGCTTTCGAGAATGTCGTTGTCACCGCCCTTGGCCTCTTCGGGCATATCGAAGTCCAGACCATGTGCGGCGCGGATCTTGTCCTCGATGGCGAAGGCCACGTTGGGGTGATCCTTCAGATATTTCTTGGCATTCTCACGGCCCTGCCCGATACGCTCGTCCCCGTAGCTGAACCAGCTGCCGGATTTCTCGACCACGCCCGCCTTGACGCCCATATCGATCAGCTCGCCCCGTTTCGAGATGCCCTCGCCATACATGATGTCGAATTCCACCTGCTTGAAGGGCGGCGCCACCTTGTTCTTGACCACCTTGACGCGCGTCGAGTTGCCGACAATCTCGTCGCGATCCTTGATCGACCCGATGCGGCGAATATCGAGGCGAACCGAGCTGTAGAACTTGAGCGCGTTGCCCCCGGTCGTCGTTTCGGGGCTGCCGAACATGACGCCGATCTTCATGCGGATCTGGTTGATGAAGATCACCGTGCATTTGGTGCGGCTGATGGAGCCGGTCAGTTTTCGCATGGCCTGGCTCATGAGCCGGGCGTGAACGCCGACACTGCTGTCGCCCATCTCGCCCTCGAGCTCGGATTTCGGGGTCAGGGCCGCCACCGAATCGACCACGACCATGCTGACCGCGCCGGAGCGCACGAGCGTGTCCACGATCTCGAGCGCCTGCTCCCCGGTATCGGGCTGAGAGATCAGCAGCTCGTCGAGATCGACCCCGAGCTTGCGCGCATAGATCGGATCGAGCGCGTGTTCGGCATCGACAAAGGCGCACACGCCGCCCTTTTTCTGTTCTTCCGCCACACAATGCAGCGTCAGCGTGGTCTTGCCGGAGCTTTCCGGGCCATAGACCTCGACCACCCGGCCCTTGGGGATGCCGCCGATGCCGAGCGCGATGTCGAGTCCGATCGATCCCGTCGAGGTGGCCTCGATATCGGCGACGACATTGTCACCGCCCAGTTTCATGATCGACCCCTTGCCGAACTGGCGTTCGATCTGAGCCAGGGCGCTGTCGAGCGCCTTTTGCTTGTCCGCGTTGCGCTTGTTATCCATGGAGAGTAGATCTGCCGTTGTCATTCATTCACCTCCTTATTCCACATCCTGATGCATGCGGCAATGATTACGGATGTTCATGTCTTGTTCTTCCTGTTATGGGTGCAATACCGGAACAGATCAAGGGATTTGTTGGTCCTGACAGTTTTACCTTTAAGGATTAACAAGTGGTTTAAATCGCTGGCGCGGGTCATGGTGCAATTTTCCGCGGGGGGCTGCCGATGCTTGTGTTCGCAAAGCAGAAACTGGTGCTGTTATCGGTTCCAAAGACCGGCAGCACGGCGTACGAGACGGCCCTCGCGCCATTGGCCTCGATGGTCATCAGCGCGCCGCCCGAACTGAAGCACGCGCCGGTCTTTCGCTATAACCGGTTCATACGCCCGATGATCGCGCGGTTTCTCGGCGAGGAGGTCGATGTCGTTGCCGTGATGCGCGAACCGGTGAGCTGGCTTGGCAGCTGGTTCCGCTACCGACAGCGGGCGGCCCTCGCCGAGGATGCCAACAGCACGCGGGGCATGAGTTTCGACGACTTCATCACCGCCTATTGCACGGGGCAGCCGCCGGGTTTTGCCATGGTCGGCTCGCAGGCCAAGTTTCTCGAACCGCAACGCAATGGCACGCGGGTCACGCATCTGTTCCGCTACGAGGATCAGGCCGGTCTCAGATCATTTCTGCAGGACCGGCTCGGGACAACCATAGAAACCGCGGCCGAGAACACCTCACCCGAAATGCCACTCACACTATCGAAGCGCGTCGAAGGCCGGCTGCGCCGCAAGTACGCGGACGATTTCGCGCTGTGGGACGGGATCCTCGGGGATGGGGTCTTCTCGCCACAGCCCGCCAAACCCAAGCCGCAGACCGGGCGTTTGCCCTGACCGGCCGGCCAGCGGGATCAGTCATCCCGTCTGGCGCTGAACCGTATCCGTCAACTCCTTGAGCGAAAAGGGTTTCGGCAGGAAAACCGAGTGCGGGATCCTGGCCTGAACTTCGCTGAAGGTCTCTTCGGCATAGCCCGACATGAAGACAACCCGCGCCTCTGGACGGGCACCGAGCGCCTGTTGCACCCAGGTCGGTCCATCCAGACCCGGCATCACCACGTCGGTCACGAAAACATCGACACGAACCGCAGGATCCTCGAGCAGGTCGAGCGCGTCTTCCGCCGATTCGGCCTCGAGGACGGTATAGCCGCGCATCTGCAATGCACGGCTGGCGAAGGCCCGCACGGGGGCTTCGTCCTCCACCAGAAGAACCACGCCGCTGGCAGGTCCGGCCAGAACCGCATCGCCGGTATCGGCCACCTCGCACGCGTCCGGTTGCGTATGCGCCGGGAAGAGCAGCTGGAACACGGTGCCCTCGTCCGGCACGCTGTCGAGAAAGATGAACCCGCCGGTCTGCTTCACGATGCCGTAAGCTGTCGACAGCCCCAGACCCGTTCCCTCGCCGGCCCGCTTGGTCGTGAAGAACGGCTCGAACACCTTCTGGGCCTTGTCGGGCGAAATGCCGACCCCTGCGTCGATGATCTTGACCGACACATAGAGACCCGGTGCCACCACTGCCCTGTCCCGGCGCAAAGGCTCTGTCAGGGTCACGTTCTCGGTCAGGATCCGTATGTCGCCGCCTTTCGGCATCGCGTCACGCGCATTGACGACAAGGTTCATGATCACCTGTTCCAGCTGCCGCTTGTCGGCGCGAATGGCCGACAATGCGGGGTCGTGGCTCAACCCGAGAGAGACCTTTTCCCCGACCAGACGATTGAGCAGATGGGTCAGGTCCGCGAGCGTCTCGCGCAGATCGATCAGTTGCGGGCGCAGTGTCTGTTTGCGCGAATAGGCCAGAAGCTGGCTGACCAGGGCGGCCGCACGATTCGCGTTCTGATTGATCTGCATGAGATCGGCGTAGTCCAGATCGCCCTGATCGTGACGCAGCAGCAGCAGGTCGCAATGGCCCGTGATCGCCGTGAGGAGATTGTTGAAATCATGCGCCACGCCCCCTGCAAGCTGTCCGATCGCCTGCATTTTCTGGCTTTGAACGAACTGCGCCTCGAGCGATTTCAATTCCGTGGCGTCATTCATGACCGCGATGAGGACGCTTTCGCCGGCTTCCATCGCGCGGTTAAGTGTGACCTGAACGAAAACCTCGCGATCATCGCGGCGCACGCGCAGGAATTCGGCATGGACGGTGCCGCGCCCTGATGCGGCATCGTCGATCCAGTCCTTGATCGACCGACCCAGACCTTCGAGCGCATCGCCGAAAGCCATGTCCTGCGTGCTGTCGACGCCGAGCAGATCACGCCCCGGCCTGTTGGACTGCCGGATCATGCCATCGCGCGCAAGCTTGAGCAGCGGCACGGGCAGTTCCTCGAAAAACGCCCAGGCATCACCGCTGTGATCAGCCTCGTGCAGATGCGTGACCGGATAAGCGGCGCGCGGCCCCGCCATCCCGTCATGCTCGGCCACGTTACGGTCGATCGGACATTCCTGCGTGGCGTC
>Ga0307955_1001190_pt1 | contig 12010 bp, 12 predicted proteins | sample OrgLakmetagen439_FD_201819 | JGI IMG/M metagenome (GOLD analysis project Ga0307955, IMG submission 201819) | Saline water microbial communities from Organic Lake, Antarctica - #439 | ecosystem: Environmental > Aquatic > Non-marine Saline and Alkaline > Saline | place: Antarctica: Organic Lake...
TACCGTCAGATTCGCCAGCATCTTGGCGTCTGTTTCCGCCAACAGCTCAGGCGTAGACATATCAATATCATTCACCTGCGCCAAACCGGTCACGCCAGGCCGAGCAGCTAGCACGCCACGCTGTTCCCGCTCCTGAATCAGCTCTTCCTGATTAAACAAGCAAGGGCGCGGTCCAACCAGACTCATCTCGCCTTTCAGAACATTCCAAAGCTGTGGCAGCTCATCCAACTTGGTACGCCGCAAAAAATGCCCAAACTTGGTGATGGAAGAACTGTTCGCCAAGTGACTGGCCACCGACGCTGTATCGACAGACATGGTGCGAAACTTCACCAACGTAAACGGCTTCTTATGGCGCCCTACTCGCTCCTGCCGAAAAACAGGGGAGCCAGTATCAAATAAGCCAATAACACAAAGCACCAGCAACACAGGGAAACCAAACACCAGGCCGAGTAACGAAAACACAAAATCCAAGGTACGAATCACAAAATTAATCCTGCTGATTGGAAAAGCAACGCTGGAGGCCTTGCTTCACTGTAAGAGGCGGAGTCCAGTTTAAACACGTTCGAGTGTGGCTGATATCAACCTGAAGAGATCCTAATAAACGCTGGGCCACGGCTTTTTTTCCCAGCAGCGTAGCGCCGAATTGCAGCAAACCCGCAGGAACCGGAATAAGCCGCGATGGCTTACCCATCGCCTCCGCAACGCCTCGAAGTAATTGCGTTGTGGACATATCCTCACCGTCACTTACCAGAAACGTCTCGTTTGCCGCACCGGGGTGATCGATGCAGGTGACGATTAGGTCAACAAGGTTGTCCAGAGCGACCAAAGAGCGCTTATTGTGGATAGCACCGAGGGGTAAAGGTAAGCTCTTCTCAACCCACCGAACCAAACTACCAAAATTCCCCGGAGCATTCGGGCCGTATACTAAAGGAGGACGAACGATAACAAGCTCCATTCCCTCCGTACTACAAACTTCTTTAAGCCCCTCTTCTGCATGTCTTTTAGACTCCGCATAAGGCTCCTGCGGATTCACCTTGTCAGTTAATCTATAGGGCACTTCGGAAGTATTACCATTTACACCGACAGAGCTTAAAAAAATAAAGCGTTTAACTCCAGCGTCCGCGGCTTGGCGCGCCAAATTTAGTGTGCCTTCGACATTAACAGACTGATATCGAGCTAATATTTCATCGTCGCCAGATGGCATATGGGCGACTGCCGCAACATGGATCAGGACATCTTGTCCGCGAAGCGCTTTGGCCCATTTTGTTAATGGGCCTATCTCCCCTATCTGTACCTGGGCAGCCTTTTCTATCGAACTCACTGAATTAGACAGCCGAGTAGCCGTAGTTACGCTATACCGGCCTTCAGCAGCGAGTGCATTTACTAAGCGAGATCCGACAAATCCCGTCGACCCAGTTACCAAAACGTTTACATTTTTATCCGAGTACACAGAATCTGGTCCTTCATTGGAGCACTTGTTCATAAACTTTCAACGTTTTTTTAAGCATGGTTTCAAGTGTAAAGTTCGCCTTAAAAGCAGCTCGCCCTTTCTTCCCCATCGAAGTTCGTAGCGCTGGGTTATTAATTAGGCCCTCTAGCGCAGATACCATATATTTTTCGCTTGATCGGGGAACAAGAATACCCGTGACATTATGCTCTACAGACTCTTTTACACCCCCAACATCAGAGGCAATCACCGGTAACCCAGCTCGCATCGCCTCAAGAATAACCAGCGGAAACCCTTCCCAGCGGGACGCCAGAACAAATATGTCTGCCGCCGCCAAGCGACTAGGCACGTCATTACAAGCACCAGAAAATACAATTCTATCATCGAGCCCGAGAGAGTGCGCAAGCTCCATTGCCTGCGCAAGATCTGGCCCGTCCCCCACGAACTCCATTATCCACTTAAGTTTTTTTAGCTGACTTAAAGCGTTAATAGCGACCTGATGGTCTTTCGGAACTTCAAAGCGCGCTACCATAATTAATTTCGGCGGCAGACCGTGAGAAATCTCTGAGCGTGTAATATCGCTCACTTCAGAAACACCATTGTGGACAACAGTAAGCTTAGCTGGTTTAGCTACACGCGCATCAACGGCTATTCTCTTATCAAACTCAGAGACTGTTATTATCTGATTTGTCAGGCGTGCCATTATTCTTTCGATGTTCCTGTAGACAGCTTGCTTTTTGCTCGGCACTCCCTCAGTAAACGGCCATCCGTGAGCAGTATAGACGCAGCGTAGCCCTAGTGATTTAGCTGAAAGCCTACCAACCATGCCCGCCTTGGCGGAGTGAAGGTGCACCAAGTCGGGCTTCAGGGATTTGAGCATTGCCCTCAACTCAAACACACACTTTAGATCTGTCAAAATCGATATTTCACGGACTAAATTGCGTAGGCAAATACAATTCAAGTTCCGAGACTTTGCAATATCAACCACCATGCCAGAACCACCAATGATGATCGTGACTTTATGACCTTGCGCTTGCACCCCTTCTGCCAGGTCTAGTAAGTGAGCACTGGCGCCACCAATAACGTCTGAACGGGTTATAACGTAAACTATATTTAGTGAATTCATCAATATTACAAGTCTTTAAAAAATGGACTATTTCACAATGGCAATAAAATCCATCAGTGCGCTGATACCGAGCAGCATGGGCAACGTAGGCACCACTACTTGCTCAGTATTGATTACTTTTATACCTTCTCTTGTTGGCTCAACCAACGAGGCTAAACGCCTAAATAGTCGCCGTTATTTCCGGAACCGTGGGGACAGTGACGAGCTTTGGCCAAGCTGAAGATGATGGGCTCACTGGTACAAGGCCTCCCACTTATCCGCCGATGCTGCTAACGAATAGTGGTCTATTATTCTTTGCCTGGCTTGTTTGCCGATACTTCCTCGATCAGGCTCATTCAGAGCGCATACTTTCTTAAGAGCCGCCGAAAGCTTCTCAGACGATTTGGCTGGTACCAGATAGCCACAGTCTCCCAGCACCTCCGACACTCCACCGCAGTTTGTGGCCACCACCACTCGCTCACATGCCATAGCCTCAGCGACCACTAGACCAAAGCCTTCCCAGGCAGACGACAGCACGAATATGTCAGCAGCGCTCATAAGCCTGTTAATATCACTTCGGACACCGGCAAAGGTAACGCGGCCCTCCAAGTTCAAGCTCTGCACTAAATCCGTCAATTGTTGGCGCATCGGCCCATCTCCTGCAACAACAAGATGATAGTCTCCAAGTGCATCGGGCTCATATGCCAACGCGCACAGCAACGTAGGATAGTCCTTCTGCTCGAACAACCTCCCTACCGCGAGAATCAACGTTTGCCCCGCATCTATTGAAAACTCACGCCGCAATGCTTTCCGATCCTGCTCGCTATACTGATACGTGTCAGTACATATACCGTTATGTACTACTTGCATCTCGCCTGGCCTGACTGCGCCTAAGTCCTCAAACGACTTTACAGCCTCCGCACTGACATTTGTTGAAACATCTGCCAGTGAGTTAGTCAGCCGGTAGGCGACCATTCTGGCGCGCCCTCCTTCATTGCTATTATGGGCGGTACATACAAGGCGCCGAACCCTACAAAACGGCCGCGCTAGCCTCGCGAGTATATTGGCGTGGATCATATGGCTATGAACAACGTCGGGCTTAAACTCGCGAACAAGCTTAATAAGTGCCACAAATGACGATATTAAATCTTTCGCCGACTCAAGTTCCAAGCTTTCTATGACGATCCGTCTATTATCAGGCTTCACTATGGCGGGACCAGTCAGATAGACAACCATGACGGTATGCCCCCGAGCGTCCATTTCGTCTGCCAGAGCGGTCACAACTTTTTCTGCACCACCAACGCCTAACCCCGTAATTAGGTATAAAATACGCATATGTTTAACCTTTAAACCGCATGGAGTTAATCAGCGGAGTGAAGTTGTCTCGACCGAAAGCTCCGGAACAGTTTCACGACAGCTTTGCGAGGCAATACTAAAATAGCCACTGCCATGGCTACCTGTTTTGGTGCTCTAAGGTTCACAAGGAAAGCAAAAGCCCGAAAACGCTTCCCTGCAAGCACAGAATAAGTAATGCCGCCCATTAAGACCCGCGTTGCTTGGTGAGGGTACTGGTTTTTCAGCTTAGTGCCGAATTGATGCCAGGTCGCCTCAGCCAACGCCAGGTGCTCATTCGCGCGGCCAACTTGACTATCAATATCGGTCAATCGCTCCGCTGCAGCCTCCCCCACGTCAATCAGAACGTCTTGCCACGTCGGAATAGCAATCTGTAACGACATCGCCCACCACAAAAGATGCTCCCCCCCTAACCGTGTTTCTGGATAAGTAAGGCCAGAAGCCAAAAATCGTTCCCGGTGGAACACCGGAGTGTAATCACCCGCCACGCGTTCAGCCATGTAGTCATCAAACATAAGACGATGGAACTTGAGCGTGGGGCGCGCATTGCTTGTTGCAAACTGTGCGACCAGCCAATCGTTGTCAGAAAGTTCCGCCAAACGCGTGGAGAGGGTATCAAAAGCGTCTACCCGCAGTTCATCATCATCATCGAGAATCACAACAAGCAATCCAGCCGCCTCTCGAATACCTCTCATGCGCGCCGAGCCAGGGCCGGCATTGTTTTCTTGCATGAACACTCTTACATGGGGATTTTCAAAGCAAGGTAGCTGCGCCTCAGAGGCGTCATCTACTACGACAACCTGCACACAATGCTTGTCGGCTGCGGCCACGAAAACACTAGCAACTGCAGCAGAGCATAATTCGGGGCGATTAAACGTAGCAATAACAACAGAGAACTTATATTCACTCATCTCGCAACATGCCCTTTAACCGCGCGATATAGCAACAGCAACACCAAAATAGACTCCGCCACCAGTAATGCGGCAATCATACCAACAGCCCCGTAATACCCGGAGAGCAACACTCCCAGAGTAATGGCTATGACAGAGGAGCAGATCAATGTATAGCCCGCAAAACGCTCATCTCCCCGCGGCAATAGAATTGCAAGCCCCAAAGACTGAGACAGCATGCGCAATGGAATCAGCCAAACGAACAATGACATCAACCCAATACTCGCCGCAAACCCCTCACCGGCAAGCAACAGGATCAACCACGGTGCAAGCAACCAGAGCAGCAGCGCGCCAATAACGCCACCGAGGGTGAGCACGCCTACAAGCATCCAACCCTGGTTATTACCACGGCTATCCGCCGTTGAGGCCAAGCGTGATAGATAAGGAAAAAAGGCAGTCAATACTGGCAGCGCCAGCCCGGTCGATGCCCGAATTAACTTCTCCGCTGGTACGAAAATGCCTGTAGCAAACGTTCCCGCAGAAAACCCAAGTACCGCAGGGGATGCACTGAGCAATACGCTGCTAGAACTTCGGTAGACAAACGTATACCAGCCTTCACGCACTTGCAGCCAGGCACCGGCCAAATTGAACCTGGGAAACCCGATAAGCTTCAACACCCAGCAGGATGTGATCAACGTATTGCAAAGCCCCATGGTTGCCAGAATAGCCAATGCCATGACAGCATCATCCTGCTCATGAATATACATATACAGCAATGCCACACCACCGAACCTTAGCGTTAAGTCCAGTGCAACCGGGCCAAGCATTCGCTCGATGCCTTGAAAATACCAGAATGGACTGAAGCCAAATGCCAGAAAAAACAAAAACGCCGCCGCTGACAGGCCCCAATCGGTAGCGGTCATTTGCGGCGATTGGATGACATAAAAAATGGCAACGAATACAACCAGAAGCAATGTGATTAATAACTTTGCCAGAATCACACTGCCAAATAACTGGCGAATATAAGGTAAGTTATCGCGATTGCGCGCAACCGCCCGGGAGGCGCTTAAATTAAACCCGTACTCAACAACCAGTGACGACGACAGCGCCAATGATTGTACAAATAACAGCTTGCCGTATGCATCAGGGCCGAGCGCTCGTGTGAGTATCGGCAACTCAATTAACGGGATCGCATACCCAACCAAATGGCTGACAGTGAGCCAGCTGGCATTTTTCAGAACTCTAGCCACTCTTCAGGCTCCGACGGTGATCACTTGCTGGCAGCTCGCGTATCAACAAACAAAACGCCAGCAGCACAATTGCCCACTCAGACAACTCACTGCTAACAGGGTGGAGCAAGCCCACTACCAAATAACACATTAGAATACACAAAGGCAGAGAGAATCGATCAAGCATCAACCAGCCGTCCTCCGCCCGTACAACCCGACGAAATGTAGCAACCAACGGAACGGCGAATATTCCCAGATAACCCACCAAACCGATAACACCCACATCAGACAGCAGTTGCAAATAAGTGATGTGAACAACCATTAAACCCTCAACACCTTCCACAGGCACGCCTGTGGAGCCAAAGCCCCCACCAAGAGGAAAATTGGCAATGCTTCCAGCCACAGCGGCCCCTAGCATCTGAACGCGGGTGGAGTCCTCCGTAACATCCCGCACGGAAGGTTCAGAACCACTTCCTGCGTCGTTGGAAGACAACGGGCTTTCAGAATACTGGTTAAGCACGTGCATAGGGCTCCATGGTGAGGGGTTAACGACACCCATTCCCACAACAATAAACAGCGCAACAGTAACAGCCCGCCCCAGAACCTCAGATGCATTTGATTTATAACGTATAAGCGCGAGAAAAAGAAAGGCAAAAAATGCTCCTGCTGCAACCAAAATCCCCGTGCGTGAACCGTCAAATCCCATAATGAGTGCGGCCAAAAAAAGCCAGGTCAGGTTGGCTGGCCTCAATGGCCCCATCAACAGCTGCCAAACCAACCACACCAACAAAAACAAACCTGCTTTCCATAGAACACCCGGGAGTGCCAAAATCCAGCCAATACGCCCAGGCGTAACAACAAGCATGTCCGTCACATCAAACAAAAAGAGGCCAATAACTCCGACAACCGCAACAGCAGCCCACACTTTAAGCCCAGCCACAACCTGCTCTGTATTGATCAAAAACGTACACAAAGCAACAAAAACGGAGCCCAAAGCAAAGTATTTAGCAGCCGCCATAAATCCCATGCCGCCATTAGCCACACTGGCAATTACAATACCTGCAATAAAAACCAGCCAAAACAACGCCATCCATTTAACCAGTGCATTGCCTGTAACCGTGGCCACAAGGTTACCAACCCCACGTGCCCGAACTTCCATAATGCCGAGGATTGACAACGGCAAGCATCCCACCACCCAATACAAGGCCGGGGTCAGGAAGTCGCGAATACCTGAAAGCCCAAAAATGGTTATAAAAGTGGCAAGTAACGCTGTCTTCAGCATCGGATGGTTATTTTTCAAGGGTGATAGTTCCACTGCTTTGAGTTAAAGATATGGACCCTACAGAAAAAAGGAGAACGGAATTAATCGCCAATTAACAAGCGCACACCATTAAAATTCCCAAAACATAGGAATGAGCGTCAAAGCCACTGCCTCGATAATCAAACTCAAGGGCATCCCAATTTTCACATAGTCTGAGAACCTGTATTGCCCAAGCCCCTCGACCATGAACAAATAAACCACTGTACTTCCAGCTTCCAAAAACGCGCCCAAAGCCTCCCAGTTCTTATCCAGGCTAATATACAGAATATTAGCGTCTACCGACTCGAAGGTTGGAAGCTGCCGGGCGAGGGCAATGTCACGTTTAACCCCGGTAATCAAAGTGGTCTTTGCGGGCTCAGCACGGCGCAGCTATCCCGGCACGCAACTACCCTCAGCATCGCCGCTAAAAACATCGTACATATTCTCAACACTTCTTTTTACTGGTGAATCGGAATTGGAAATCAAAAAATAAAAGATCAAGATGGAAACTTGGCCGTTTATTCCGTTAGAACAATCCCGCACTAGTTTTGATCCGCAATCTCAGAACTGTTGCGAACGAACACTACTAACCGCCACACGTGACTAATAGCCCAATTGTAGGCAAAAAATGTGGTCATAAACAGTCCAAACATGAACCACTCGGGCACCAAAAGCATTTCACCCCCTATTCCTATACCGGCGCAAATAGCGGCTAACAGTGTAATGACTATCAGCGCCTGTCGGTCCGAAAAGCCAGCTCGCAGAAATATATGGTGCAAATGATCCCGGTCCGGCATCATCACTGACTGCCCCTTACGTGCGCGCCGAATCATGATCGCAACCATATCCATTAACGGCACCGCACAGACCCAAAGCGCGGTTACGGGGCGAAAAGCCCCACTCTCCGTCTGGGCACCATTTACCAGCAACCACACAACAGAGAAACCAATAAACATGGAGCCTGCATCGCCCAAAAAGATCTTTTTTCGGAAAGGACCCAACTGAAGATTAGCCGCCATGAATGGCAACAGCGCCATAGCAATAGTGACGGCCAGAGCCAGCTCCAGATTAAATCCGGGTGCGACAGCAAACAGTATTGCCAGCGCAGTCAACGTAACCAGGCTCATGGTTCCTGCTAGGCCGTCAATACCATCCATCATGTTATAGGCATTCGTTGCACCGATAACCGCCGCAATGGTTACCGCGGGGCCAAGCCACCCAAGCTCGATGATGCCGAAACCCAATAAATTCCCGAACGTCGTCAGATAGATACCAGAGCCGTAAGACAGCAAGGCGCCGAGGGCAACCTGGGCCCACAGACGGAGCTTTGCCGGTATGTCTCTGGCGTCATCAATAGCGCCAAGAATAACGAGCATCAAAGCGCAAAACAGATAAACCCCAAAGCCTCCCGTCAACGGCATAGAGATCAGCCACGCAGCCAAAAGACCAGCAAAGGCACTCAAGCCTCCGATGAGCGGAACGGCCCCACTATGGGCTTTTCGATGATCAGGCAGGTCGACCAAACGGAATCTGCGGGCGATTGGCCGTAAAACAACTAACGCAGCAAAAGCAAAAATTATGGCAATCAGTCCGGTAAAGCTTGCGGTTTTCATAATCACCTATTATTGAGCTGGATTAGACTGCGTTGACGGGACATCGGGCATTTAACGCGGGGATAAGTTTACTCCGTTAAGATAGAAAATGTGGTTCTTTTGACGGCTTTTAAAGACTTTTACACGAAAGTCTTAGGCCCAAACCTCATTGATTTCAGCAGTTCGCTCAACCCGCTTGCTAGCGCCACGGTTCCATTATGCGCATTGAGATGGTCAGGTAGAGACCACTCCGCCGACCCAGGCTTTACCGCGTCGCTTCGTGCTAACAAATCTGAAGGACTACTCTACGACTCAGTTCGCCGCCCTGAATACGAGTGCCTTACTGCGCTCAGGCCTATTGCTCTGCATGCTCCAGTGCACTTTGCAGCGGTGCCGGATACAGAACAAACGCATCGTAGTTAGGTGTTGCAATCGCGCTTTGGGGTACTATGCGATGTGGCTCGGTAGGCGCATGCAACAGCTACTGGGATTTGAACAAGTTGTGGCTCCCACGGCTCACCGACTCTGACTGGATGATCCCCAGATGTTTAGCACCAAGTTCAGTTCAGCAGAATATCCAAACGCCAAAATGTGCTTACGCCATCGCCAGAATCTTCAGCTTGACCGAACGGTCCAGATCAGCAATTCAGCATCGCTCAAACTGTGTGCAATACTGTCAATAGATGACTGCACGTTGCCTGTCACTTTGTTCTCGCAGTGACGGATTAAACATGGCAAAGATGGAAAGAGACAGTGCCTACCTACGCGGCTTACGTCACAAAGCCCTCGCAGAATCCGTCAAGTTGTTTGAAGGGGCCGAACAAGCTGCCTAGCGCTGGCTGTTACGGCCTGCCAGGGGGCTGGGGTATTAGACCCCAAACGACATGCTGCCCACTGAAACCGATATCGAGCAGGTCCGGACGTTGATTGGTCGACTGGAGCAAGGCATTGTCACTTGAGACACCGGTGGAGACGATCAAATCTTTGCCATGAACGCTCATAGTGCGTAAACCGCTGAAGGTTGCCACCCATTCCATCTGAAGCCTGCCACCCGGACCGGCGCAAGGCTGCCACCCATCGGAGCGTAGCGACGCGGGGGTTTCATTGTTACTCCGAAGCTGTGTGGTCATCCTAATTGTCGCCGAACACCGTTGTGTATCAGTGCCAGCTACGAGCGTGCTGTTTTTGCCATTCTGTACAACCACGTTGAACTGAAAATCGCGTGATGCCAAACGTACAGCCGTCAGACATTGATGGCGTTGTGGATTTGAGTCCTGTCTTGACTTGTATATCGGAGTGGAAGCGGTCTGGCCGACTGAAACGCGGGCCCACCATGCGGTCATGGCTAGAAACCAACGCACTTGGTAAATCGATAAATCTCAAGCTTGCCAGAGGATGATACCTTCGCGGGCGATGTCCTGCAGGGTTTCCCGGTGTGGGGATTGTGTAGGGGCACACCAATCGGTTTCCCAGATCGGATACGGTCGAATACGAACGTCCGTCAGCAAAAGCACTTCATAGGCCAGGCCGGCGAGGCCTAATTTTATTTCGAGAAAATCTTCAGGCTCACCACGAAACAAAACTGCCAGATTAACATCGCTGTCGGGCCCATAATCGCCGCGTGCACGGCTCCCGAAGAGAACCAGCAGAATGACATCGCCTGAAAGCAGCTCCTGAAATTTTAGAACCGCTTCTCGAATATTTACCTGTGTGTACATAACCGTTTGCTCAAGACCAACCTGGGCGGAGTTTTCCCAGTCAATCATGTTCTGCGGAACGGGCGCATCAGGATCACACTGGGCAATCAGATCACTGAGCGTATACGATGGTTTTTTGCTCATCAGGCGTCCCCTATCCTTCTCAGATATCCAAAACAATGGGTGGGTTCGTCGGCTCATACCGAACCGTACAGGTGCTGGCGTTGACCAGGCGAGTGCCGCCCAAAATGTATTCACCATAGCCTTCGTGAATATGGCCAAAAATATGCGCTTTCAGCCGCAACTGTTCGATTCGATGAAGCAGATCCACACACCCAACATTTTGGCACTTAAATCCCATGGACGCCTCATCCCCGATGTTTTTTGGAGGGCCGTGGGTAACCAGCACATCGGTGTCGTCTGGAATCTGCTTCCATCGATCATGTATCGCTTGCCCGCGATCCAGCATGAACGCCCAGTCCTGAAATATAGGCGTCCAGGGTGAGCCCCAAAACCGGACACCTTCAATCTCAACACCGCTATCCTCAAGATAAATCGCGTTGGTCAGCGCGCCCCTGGCTAACTCTGGCGCTTCCTGAAACACCCAGTCATGGTTGCCGGCAATCACAATTTTATGTCGGTGGGGCACGGTTTCAAGCCAGTCATTGAGGTCTTCCAAATTATCCAAAGTGCCGGCACCCAAGCAGTCGCCTGCGTGAATCAGCACATCGCCATCCGGCACGTCTGGTATGCGTCGATGCAGGCTGTGGGTGTCGGAAATGCAGACTAATCTCAAAACAACTCCTTAAGTTCTCGCTAAACCGTTTCCGCCTTATGTCTGGGTATTCGGCGCCCAGTATAGCTTTTACGCAGCAACCATCAGATGCCAACCATTAACTTAGCTACCCAAATTAACCATATCACATGAAAAATGTTTGCATTATGGTATCAATTAAATAAAATGGGGCCATTGACAGCATTACATTAGAGAACCATCAAATGGCAAGTGTGAATGTGAGAAACCTGCCCGATGAGGTACATCGGGCCATCCGAATCCAAGCTGCCCGGAACGGTCGCAGCACCGAGGCCGAAATTCGCAACATCTTGGAGCGGGCAGCGAGGCCCGACGGTCGCGTGAAACTTGGCTCGTACTTGGCTTCCATCGCCCGCGAGGTTGGCGGCCTAAACGATGACGAGCACGCCTTGTTTGAGAGCGCGCGCGACAAGTCTCCGGCTCGTGCGGCGAGTTTCGAATGATCCTACTCGATACGAACGTAATTTCGGAGCCGCAGCGCCAGAAGCCCAATGCTCGCGTCATTGACTGGATCGACGCGCAGGCGCTGGAAACGCTGTACTTGTCCGCAATCACGGTAGCCGAGTTGCGTGCGGGTATCGCG
>Ga0307955_1001200_pt1 | contig 11980 bp, 12 predicted proteins | sample OrgLakmetagen439_FD_201819 | JGI IMG/M metagenome (GOLD analysis project Ga0307955, IMG submission 201819) | Saline water microbial communities from Organic Lake, Antarctica - #439 | ecosystem: Environmental > Aquatic > Non-marine Saline and Alkaline > Saline | place: Antarctica: Organic Lake...
GGGCTTATTCAGTAATGACAGTTTCCACCGAACCTCACAGATGCCCGCCAAGCGCGGGCTTTTTTTTGTGTCTGTCCGTTGGCCAGCCTGGGCGCAAGCGCCCTTTTCTGTGCACTGACAGCGCGGTAGCCTGGCACAATATCAATCTGAATGGGACTTACAGCTTCAACTTTGAACATAACCTGATCGATATTGAGGAAATAATGCGACCGATTACTGAAAACAGTGGAGATATCTAAGTTAATACCCCTCTGAAGGCCACGACTGATATAGGCTGTAGAGGTTTATGTCTTTTTAGGACGGATAATCCCCAGAACCCCGAAGTGCTCCGACAAGGATCTTCCGGCGGGTATCTTCTTTGCGCCTCCTGTTCAAAACCTTGGCTTGCTCGCGCCGCTTAGCCAGCGTGATCGCAGCGCGTTCCGCTTTTAGTTTTTCCTCTACCTTTGCTCGCTTTTGATCGAGTTCCGCGATTTTTTGTTCGGGTGTCTTCTTAGTCATTGTCTATCACCATCTGAGATTCGATTGATTTTGGTATCATATCAAATATGGCGTGATCTCAATTTGAGTCCAACGATCCCGCAGCCTTACCCCCGCTCCGGCGGGGGTAAGAAAAGCGAAGGGCGCACTTAGGACTCTTGGCAGAGTCGTGCGGTTCCTGGTCTGCGACCAGGAACAAAGATAAAAACAACGAGGTGCCGTGTGGCGATCTATCATTTAGCAGCAAAACCAGTTCAACGGTCAGGCGGAAAGTCTGCCGTTGCTGCTGCTGCTTATAGAAGCAGATCGACGCTCCACGATCTTCGCCAAGGGATGACGTTTTCCTACACGGCTGCGACCGATCTGGTGCATGCTGAGATCGTCGGTTTTGCCGGAGACCGTGGCACGCTTTGGAACATGGCCGAGTCCATGGAACGACGTAAAGATGCGACCGTTGCTCGTGAGTACGAAGTCGCTTTGCCACGCGAACTTGATACACCGGGCCAGATCGAGCTGCTTCGTGAATTTGCAGCTTGGTTGAATGAGGAATATGGGTGCGTTGTGGACTTTGCGTTTCATGACGGCGATGGAGTAAACCCACATGGCCACGTTCTAACTACAACTCGATCTGTGGATGCTGACGGCACCATGTCAGACATCAAAATTTCGCGAGAGTGGTCGGATAAAAAACGCAAAGAACACGGATTGCCTGGTCGAAAATTCGAATTGGAAAAAGCGCGGGAAATCTGGGCTAAGATGGCCAACGCAGCTTTAGAGTGCTCCGGATTTGAAGAGCGCATCGATCACCGTTCGTACGAAGACCAGGGCATTGATCGCTTGCCGACCTCCCACATTGGCCCCTCTGCTACGGCCATGGAAAGAAGCGGGTTACAGACAAGAGTGGGCGATCACAACCGAATGATCGGCGAGATCAACCTGGCGCGTCAGTTTGAGCTGGATGATCTGCGCAAGCACCAGGCAGAGGCCAAAAGCCTCGCCGACGAGCTGGCTAACATCGATGCGGAGATCGAAGCTATCCGTAACGAGCCAGCACCGGCACCAACACCAACTACTGTCGGCACTATCGTTCAGTCCAATCACTCAACGAGTATTGCTGCTGTGGCCGAGCGCGAATCGTCCAGGTTTTCTATCGGGATGGCGAAAACCTTTGGCGAGCAGTACAAATCCAAGCTGTTCCGGGACACCTGGAACATCGACATTGATCCAGCACTTCTTAAATCGCTCAAATGGGTTGATGCCGATGCTCGGGCGCTGACTCTCAAGACCGGCGAGCAAGTCGTTGATAAAGGCGATTCGGTCAGCTTGAGCAAAGGGTCTGATGATGCCATTGCAGCGGCAACTGCAATGGCTAAATCAAAAGGCTGGACGTCAGTTCGGACCAGCGGTTCAGATGATTTCCAGGTCAAGTCAGCGCTTGCCTTAAAAGACGCTGGAATCAAACCGAGCTTCAGGAGCGAAATCGCTAAAGAGCGATTTCGCGACAAACTACGAGAGCAGGCTAAGCTTGCTGTTCAGAAGCCTGTGCCAGCGCCAGATCCGAAACTTGAGCCGAAACCTGAACCGGCACCTGCTCCAGACTTTGAAAAGCTCAAAGAGAAAGTGCGCCGATGCGCTGAGGCAACGCCGCCGCCGAGCACCAATGCGTACCGTGACGACACGCGCAAACTTCGGGCTTGGGCTCATGCAAGGTGGTCTGAATTGACTGCCCAGGGCGAACCGGAAGGGCTCGCCGAGACTTTCACGACGGTGCTTGAAGAGCAGGCGCTTATGGCTGGTTATGCCCCGTATGAAATAAAGGATGTCGGGCTCGATAGCGACTGGTCGCAAACAATGTCAGACCAAAAGCAAAATCCTACGCCACCCCCTCGACCGTCGGCGACAACACGCCGCACCTGGTATCCAGGCACCGGAGAAAAGCCGCCTGGAACTTAACCTGTTACCGCAGTGAAAGGGCGGCAACAAGGTGCTAATCTCATCGTCATGACCAATGACACCGACCAACAAGAATTCTTCAAAATCGCTGACGCCTGGGGCTTAAACGACCTGGAGAGGGCGCAGCTGCTTAATCAAAATGATGCAGCATCCCAGGTGATTAGCATCCATGATTCGCTTCACCGAATTTTCGAAAATCGAGACCAGGCGAACACGTGGATCAAAAAACCCAATGCGGCGTTTGATAAACGCTCAGCGCTCAATGTCATGCTCGACGGCGACACTGAGCATGTTCGAAAGTATCTCAAATATCACATCTATAACGCGTAGTCCCAAACAGTATGTTACCGGGATTTCAGCGCTCAGCATTCCCGTGCCGAACCGTGTGTTTGCGGACTGGCACAGTTACGGTTTCACGAATAGCCAGGTTTGGTCCTACTCCGCGATGAACACTTTTGACGCGTGCATAACACAACAGGCTCAGGTGAACGGCTCAGCTTTCAGCTTATCCGAATCCAGAAACTTTTTCGTGCGAGGATGATGAGCATGATTCGTTCCGAAACCGCTCCTAGTGCTGTTCTAGTGAACATTCAATATTTGCATCCACGAAACAGCAGCTCTAAACTTGGTTACCAAGCCTACTTAGTTCACCATTTCTTATTTTTTCCCCTGAAAATGCGCTTTTAGGCTGTGTTAATCACTTAATATGGTACTCTGGTTACCAAAACTAGGAGGCCAACATGGCTACAGGCATTACCAAGCGCGAACAGCACTCACAGGACGCTATTTCAGTTTCAGATTTTTACCGAGAGCCTACGCCCTTACCCCCAAGCAATGCAGAAGTTACACTCAGCTATCCGAATAAAGCAGACCGATCAGATATCATCAAACCAACGGGCCGCCGTTTCATGATGATGGATGGCGTTAGCGCCGAAAAAGCCAACGAGATTCCGGAAAATTCCTTCATTCTAGATGACAACTTCTTCGTTCTTAATGAGCTGATCCGTGAGAATGTGAAGGTTAATCTCTATTACCTAGACCCTCCCTACGGAACGGGTTTTGATTTTCATTCTCGCGACCTTGAACATGCCTACAAGGATAGTATGGGGCCAGCCGCGTACATCGAGTTTATGCGTCGGCGCTTGATTCTTATGCGTGAAACAATGGCCGATGATGGCTCAATCTATGTTCATATTGGCCATCAGATGCTTGCGCACTTGAAGGTCGTGATGGATGAAATTTTTGGCTCCAGTAACTTTCGAAATATTATTACGCGTCGGAAATGCAGCAGCAAAAATTTCACTAGTAAGCAATATGCAAACGTTAATGATTACATCCTATTTTACTCTAAAACCAAAACTTATAAATGGAACAAGCCCGGCATTAAGCCTGAACAAGATTGGATCGACAGGGAGTATCCGAAGTTTGATAACCTTGGGCGGCGCTACAAGCTTGTCCCTGTTCACGCACCAGGCACACGCAACGGCGAGACGGGTGAACCATGGCGCGAGATGATGCCGCCGCCGGGGAAGCATTGGCAGTATCAACCCACTAAGCTGGAAGAAATGGATCGTCGGGGCGATATCCATTGGTCTCGTAACGGTAATCCGCGTCGTAAGGTCTATTGGTCGTCTGACAAACAAATGATGCTGACAGATTATTGGGATCAATATCGCGACGCGCACCATCAAAGCATCAAGATCACAGGCTATCCTACCGAGAAGAACCTTGCGATGGTCAAAATGATTGTCGGAGCTAGCTCTGATGAGGGCGATCTTGTGGTCGATCCGTTTTGTGGATCAGGGACAACGCTGCACGCCGCCCGATATCTCGGGCGGCGTTACCTTGGTATGGATGCGTCGTTTAGCGCTGCAAAAACAACACTGCGCCGTATGCGACATGGTCTAGACCCAATGGGTGATTATGTGACCAAGCGAGCGAAAAAGGTTGAGAATCTGCCTTTAAATTTAGCGAACGAACCGGAGCAACGTGCTTGCGGCTTCGTAGTTGACAGTCAACTTCTTAGCGCCTATCCGCAGGAAATACGCGATATTTCGGAAGTCTAACCTTCCAGCCAGTCCGGTGTGATCCGTGTGGCGGCCAGTTTCAGCGTGACAACACGTACTCGGCCGTCCCATTGGCCGTCAAGCATGCACGATTCCTCCCAGGTATCGCCGTGCATGAGGCCTGGCCCGTCAGATAGAAAGATCATCTTTAAACGTGTTGGCGTTTTTTTGTCAAAAGCTTTCGCCTTATCAACTTTGTTCGCATTGCCACCAGTCCGGTCATCAGATTGCGCGCCCCCACGCGTCGAATCGTAGCGAGCAAACCCAACCGCCACTACCTCTCGGTCACTATGGCGTCGGATTACAAAATCACATGGAAAAGAACCTTTAAAATCGGGATAGATTTCGGACAGCTCGATATCTGACCCCGCTCCACGAGGCCCCTCGATAATGTACTGGTCTGCGAAATGAGTTTCGAACCAGTCGAAGAAAGCCCCTGTTAGCTGATAGCCGAGTTGCCCCCTTGTGTCGTACTCCCCGATCAGCGCCGCAAGAGCATACTTATACTCTTTCGGTAGGTCGGAAAACTGTGATCTCAACTTGGAGATAGGCTTGAACGTTTTTCCATAAGTTTCGACAAGTGAATCGGTGCTGATCTTCTTGATCTTTTTCGTCGCCTCAGTATCAAGCACGGGGGATACGCAGCGACGATACATTTTAAGAAGCGCCATGCGCTCATCTGCACTCCGGTCTTTCGAGCGAATTTTTGCTAGCATTTCTGCACTCGATTTGGAGTCTTTGATGAGCTTGCAGAATACTTCGATAGGGTGATCGTATTTCTCGATGAGAATATCGAGCACTTCGGGAAACCGGATAGTGCTGTCAATCGGTGTAATGATTTTACTTAGATCGGAAATTGTCCGAAGAAAACTATTGCCGCTCATGCCACTTCGTCCCTGTTACCATTAGAATTTGCTTTGAGCCTACGTTCACATAATGGAGTCGACTACTAAGAAGAGGATCGCCGTTGAGCCATCATCAACATCTGATAACCGTATATCCGCAGATGTCCGACCTTCTGCACAAGGTACCTCCTCTTGAGACCTTGAAACCTCAGCCGTTATCTATAGCTGAGGCCGTGACAAAAATTGTGGTGGGGCAGATGCTATCACGGGCTGCGGCTAATACGGTATATGCACGTCTAACAGCAACTTACGCACGCCGCGAGCTTGAGGGAAGCTGGAAGTTGTCAGAGGAAGAGCTTCTTAACTGTGGCCTGTCTCGCCGGAAAGCCCGCACAATCCGGGAATTTTCTGTTTACTACGAACGCGATCCTTCTAAGTTCGAGGCCTGGCGCACTCTCGATTATCCTAAGCTGACTGCGGTAGTGTCGGAGCACTGGGGCTTGTCCCAATGGTCAGCTGACATGTTAGCAATCTTTTACTTTGCAATGCCGGATGTATTCCCGGAGACGGACGGGACGATTATTCGCGTCCGCCGAATCCTTGAAGAACACTATTTAGTAGGGCCGCTAGAGCCAGAGCTTGCCCGCCCGTTTCGAACTTCCCTAGCCCGCCATATGTGGGCGCTTTTGGACGGAGGGTTTCTTTCAAGTTGAATCTAGATTCAGAAGCAAGTCAGGAGTTAATCAAACCTTCTCAAAGATTGGTGCTGCTAATAATTGGCGCAGTTAGATGGGTTTGAGTACACGGTTATGCCCAACAAAAGTTGACGAGTTTAATAGTAAAGGTATAGCGAGAAGTCTTGTTTTTTGTCCAATCGAGAGCTGGAAAATGATCAATGACACCGGCTACCCCGGACTCGAACTGGCACTGGCATAAATCGCTGAGTAAACAGAGTAAATACGCCAAAATCGCGACTTTTTGCAAAAAGTATTTTGGCCTTTTTAATTAGTTAAAACAATTACTTAACTGCATTATTGGACTAGCGTTCGCTAGCGAACAAAAATGGGGAACTAGACTCGAACTGGCACTGGCATAAATCACAGAGTAAATACAGAAAAACAGGGGAAAACGGGGAATTATTGCAATAATTATTTTGGATTTTTTTATTAGTAAAAACAATTACTTATACGAATTAATGAGCTAGTGTTCGACGTCGAACAAAAAAGGGGAAAAGACACCCTCTCTAAAATTTTTTATAAAAACTCGGGTGCCAAGATCACTGCGGACAACAGGAGAAAAGCTGTTTAAACTTGGTCTAAATTTTTATTTACACGCTGCCGATAAAGAGCTTTAGTGCGGGGTGTTTCGTTAGTCTTTGCTATGTTTCTTGTCACCCTCTTTCTGACCAGGTGTACGGTCGTCTCCGGTGTTATAGCGGTGATCGTGACCACCTTTCATTTTGTCTTTTCCGTAGTCGATCACGCCGGACTTGCTCTGATCGCTTGAGCCACCCAGAAGCTTGTCTAAAAACCCCATTTCCATCTCCTCTTTAGAGTTGTTATTACATTCCCAACTTTTTAAAATTAGCAGACCTTGAATCCCGGGAATAATTGTTTTTGATATTAAAATGTATCTTTATGTACGACACACCACCGATGCAGAGTGGACGGCTACTGCCGACAACGGGTGTTATGTAAAACCAAGTGCCACGCCCCGGCTTTCTGCTGGCGCAAATCCCCGATCCGTCCTATGATCAGTGCAACAAAATTCGAAAACGCGGAAACATATTTTCATGATGCGGGTGGATCAACTCCGACTCTTGTTTGAAGCTGGCGACCTTGTGAATGCTCAAATTGTCACAGCACCTCTTGAACCAGGACCAGCGGCCCGCTGGATTGTCGAGTTTCAGCGTCGTAATGGTGTGCGAGAAACGATCATGCTCAATCGCAAACGCAATGGATCTGACCAGGTGCGGATATTTTCGTCGCTCGATGGCGCGTTTGCAGCTTGCCACCAGGTAGGCTTTAAAGCCGCAAAAGTAGCGGTGCAGTGAGGGGTTTTTTTCTTGACAGAAACTGACGTTCTACTTATAAAAAAGTTCTTTTAAGTCAATAATTTGCGCGTTAACTGAAAGGTGGTGTAAACTTTCATGCATTAGATACGAAAAAACCCCGCGATCTGCGGGGTTCTATTCGGGTGATCAAAGTTTTTGCCAACTTCGATCACCAGCGGTCTCGGAGAATTCTTTGCTTTGGCGGGCGGAGAAAGCGAGACCGGTAGAACCCATTATAGCGCTTTTGCGCCTCATATCAATGTGTTCTCCGGTTTCCCGAGCCTTTTAAAACATGGCAAGGAGCGGAGAATATGAAGTGCAATCCCAACAACTAGCCTTACCAGGCATGACTGCTGAAGATGAATTCAGCGCTTATCATGACATCTCGAAATACGGATATTTTTCGATCCTGCACGATACGGGGCGCATCAATGCGCGTGGTTATCCGATAAAGCAGCAAGAGTCTTTTTTGCTCCGTGATATGCCCGATGTTCTGAAGCACTGGGGCGGAACTTCAAATTCCTGGATCAGCCAAGCTGAATTCAAAAAACCGAATAGACGAGCCGTCAATGTGCTGCGCATTGGCCTGGCGTTTATCGATCTCGATTACTACAAAATCGACAACCTGCGCGGCAAAACACCCGACTACGTTCTAAACCAGGTCTTTGCTCGATGTGTTGCGCGTAACATCCCTCTCCCCAACCTGGTCGTTTACAGCGGTCGCGGGCTACAGATCAAGTGGTTGTTTGGTCACACCATACCCCGGAAAGCGCTGATTCGCTGGAATCGCTTACAAAGTACCCTCGTTGAGACATTCAAAGACCTCGGCGCTGACCCTGCCGCTCGCGACGTGAGTCGCGTTCTGCGCCTGGTCGATACGTACAACAGCAAATCTCGGCAGCTCGTTGAAGTCATACTTCACGATCAACAGCACCGGTATCAATTTGATGCGATGTGCGATCAAGTTTTCGAGTACAGCCGTGCAGAGATCCAGGCATTCCGTGAAGAAGCAAAAAACAAGCGCGAAGCGCGGCAGCTCAAGCTTATTGAGGGTGGTCGTAACACGACCGGCCTGCGGTCTTTTTCCGGCAATCAACTGGCATGGGACCGTCTGCATGACCTTCGGAAACTGACAGAGCTGCGCGGCGGTGTAGTTGAAGGTGAGCGCATGAAAACGCTCTTCTGGCAGCTTAATTTCTTGCTTCTTAGCGGAGCGACTAACCCAAATCAGATGTACCTGGAAGCGCAGCAGCTTGCGTATCAACTTGATCCAAACTGGAAGATGGACACAGGCGACCTCTCGACGCTCTATCAAAAGTCGAAACAGCACGCGAACGGTGAAACCGTAGTGTTGAACGGACAAGAGTATTCGTCACTCTACACCCCTCGAAACGACACACTCATTGATTTGTTTGAGATCAGTTTGAATGAACAGCAGCTGCTCCGCACGATCATTAGTCCTGACGAAGCCAAAAGCAGACACAGAGCACGCGACGAGAAGCGCAGGCGCGAATCAGGAGCAGTCACAAGAGAAGAATATGAGGCTCGATCTCGATCTCGCGCAGAGCAAGCTAAAGAACTCAAAAAGGAGGGGTACAAAGGCAAAGAAATCGCGGAAAAACTGGGGGTTACAGCCGCGAGGGTTTCTCAGCTTCTAAAAAATTAAATGTGCCTGCGTATTACTAGGATGGCGGAGCCACCCCCCCCCTGTAGGGGTATATATGTTCAGAGGTGTACTCTCATATAGAGTACAAAAATCTTTAAATCTTTAGCCATTTTGTACCCTCCTAAAGGGTACAAAATACGATATAGAGAAAACAGAAAATAGCATTAGTAGTGCATAAACAGCCTCTATAGTGTCTGAAACGATGCTTTAAGCCGGTTTTACGTGCACAAACCCCGAGTTTCATTTCATATAAAGAATTATCAGATTTAGCAAATGCAGCTCGTGAAGGAGGCAGGATCGGAACGATCGTGCCGTATGAGGGAGCCAACAACGCCGAAGGCGGCGTTAGCGCTTTTGATCGCAAACTGACAGGTAGTGGTCAGAATACCCAGGTCCGCTTTGCTGCCTGGAGTTGGTGTTTGAGTTGACGACCAATATTCCCGCAGAAGGCGCTTTTAAAGGCCTGTGAGTCGTTTTCCGTGGAAACGAATAGATAGGTAGCAGTATCGGGTTTGATAGGCTTTAAACCCCTCTTTTAGCGGTTTCTCAAAACATACTATTTATTGTATAACTATAAAAAAGACGCTTTTTCGATAGACAAACTTAAAAATGTATGTTTACACAATCTATTTTTAGTATGTTGCACATACATTTTATTGTGCGCCGTCATACATATATTTGTTTGAATAGACATACGGTTTTTTTGTTTGACTTTTTCGCTAAAGCCCGAATGAACGAATTAGCTAAATTTAGTTTTAACTCTTCTTTAAAAGCTCAAAAGCCTTTTCTAAAGCGGCTTTCTGAGACATTTTGTGGTTTGTAGCCCACGCCTTAAACTCCCATTTGAATTCCTGGGAAACTTTAAAATTTAGATCAGCAAAGGCGTTTGATTCCGGTTCACTTGTGGTTTTTGCGTTTTCTTTTTTATTGATTTCATTTTTTGTTTTTGGTTTTTTGCTCGGTTTCGGAATTGAAAGACCAATATCTTTAGCCATGTTACATTTCTCCAATGAGGTTGATAGCGGATTGCATGACCCGGCTTGCAGCCGAATTAAGCGAGTCGTATTTTGTTTCAGTCAGCGCAAAGCCTTTATCCAATGCCTCGATGTAACCCGATTTCATCGGTATTGCACCGCCCAGGACAGTAAAGCCGAGATTTTCAATCGTTTCTCTTGACTCTCTTTCCTGAAAATCACTGGTTGACTTCATCAAAACAAAAACAATTTTTGAATCAACTTCACCAGAAAGTTCGTTGGCAAGCTTAATAGCTGGTTCCAAATCATCAACTGAAGTTCCAGTCGGAATGATCGTTAGTGTGCTTGCTCTGGCCGCATCAAGGGTTCCTTTGGACGATTGCGGCGCTCCATCGAGAATCACCAAGTCGTAATCAGAATTATCAGCTCTGATTGCGTCTGAAACTAGGCGAAAAAGGCGAGATTCAACAGATCTAAGGGTGTTGTCCGACTTGCGTCTTTCGCACCAGCGGAAGCTCGTGGACTGCTGATAGTCAGTATCAGCAAGAAGCGTATCCCAACCGTGTTTTGTGAACTCTGCTGCCAAGGTCCTGGCGAGCGACGATTTGCCGACACCGCCTTTCTGAGACACTAATGAAACCAGCATATTCGGTCCTTTTCGTTAATTCGGGCTTTCGGGCTTTAGCGAAATAGTAACAAATAAAAAGCGGGATTACTCGCTTTCTACAGGTTTCTTCTGGACCACAGCACTCTTCGGGTATCCGCTGCGCTTCAGCTGCTTCGCCAGGTCTGCCATTGCGCGGTATATCTCAGCGGCTTGTTCGGCGTTACGCACTTCCTGACCGTCTTCCAGTGCTTTCGCTGCCTTACGTATCTCAGATGCAGCACTATTAACAGCAACACGATTGCTAACGGCGTTGTTCTCAGATCGCTTTTCTTCAAAAAATGCCTTTGCTTCAAAAATTTCGGCATTGGTCATTTTTTCTTGCAGCTCTGGTTTGAGTCGATCCAGGTAATAATCCTGACTTCCGATCATCGTCTGATAAGACCGACCTTTCTCCGGTTTATACTCAGATCTGAGAAATTCGATTTTGCTTGTGCGACGTCTAATTTGCATGGGTGATTCCTTTTTTTAAGTGATAAAGACAGTGTACAGCGTAGTCATACAGAAGTCAATATGACGACATACTTTTTGTTGTATGAAAACAAAAAACAAACAAACAAAAATAAGTATGATACACACACATAAAAAATGTATGACGTCATACAATAAAAAGGATGACGACATACAAAAAATATAATGATGCACATACATAAAATAGTATGATGCACACACAAAAAAAGTATGCTATACGTAAAGTAAATTTACCTTGCGTATAACGTACCTAAAAATGTATGACTATGGAGATGGGTAAGGAAAGAGGCAATCAGCCACCTGGCAGTTTCGCGCTCGAAGAGCGCGGACCCTTTCAAGTCGCTGTACCTGGTCTCAGGGCTTCCCTGGAGACGGTTTCTGGCTGCCTCTAACGGCTTGGAATTAAGCTATCTTGGTGATAAGTAGTAGGAGACGTTCCTGGCTGCGCCTGAACTGTCCCTATACCCAAAAATATACCTACTCCGGTGGCAAGTCGAAAAGCTCTCGATCCTGGTCTTTGTCATTATCTTGCCGATCTGACTCTTTAGCTTTCGGTAAAGGCTCAATACCGAAAAGCGCTCGATCGTCATCACGCGTTAGATATCTGCTCATTTTATCTTTGAGCTTTCGCTTTTCCGCCGCTTTCTGATCGGCCGGTAGTTTGTCGATTTCATCGAACTGAAGTTACCTTTACTCAAAACAGCGGCAACTTATTACTAGACTCATCACAAGGCAGCACTGTTCAAGGAAAAGCTATTACAGATGCCACCGGCACCATACCAGGTCAATATTTTGTCATAGCCGAAGT
>Ga0307955_1001210_pt1 | contig 11930 bp, 23 predicted proteins | sample OrgLakmetagen439_FD_201819 | JGI IMG/M metagenome (GOLD analysis project Ga0307955, IMG submission 201819) | Saline water microbial communities from Organic Lake, Antarctica - #439 | ecosystem: Environmental > Aquatic > Non-marine Saline and Alkaline > Saline | place: Antarctica: Organic Lake...
CGATGAGCAGCGTCAAACCTATGACCAGCTTTTGCAAGCCAATATGCTAAACCTTATGAACGTGTTTTTAGAATCGCCCTTAGCGGCAACACCTGACCAGCTTGCAGAGTTGCTTAAAGACCTATCCACTATGGCTGTGACCAGTGACCCGCTCACACAGGAGCGCGGAAAACGCAAAGTGGCAGAGTTTATGGGCATGAGGGCTGGCAATTTATTTCCAAGTTCGGCGCTATCAAGAACAATATCAAACAATTTGATGGATTCACAAAGACGCGCCCATGGATTTAGTGAGGCGGCGCAGTCGCAATTTGCGCCTTGGCTGGTCGATCAAACTGCATATAACAATTACTTAGAGCCTTACGAGCCATCCAAAGGCATGTTCTTACGATACACAAAGATTGCTCAAGCGCCCTTGGAATCTGTGCTTTTTGCAGAAACAGGGTTTTATCCAAAATCGACATATTTTGATTTTAACGCGATAATGGATAATCCGTCACGGTACAAAAATCCAAGCGTGAATTTTAACCTTGCGGAACACGGCCTTTGGACTGAATTTATTGAGTTGTCTCGGGATGGCTTGCGTAAAGAAATGGATTTATACCGCCAATCCAAGCTTTACAAAGACAACATGGCGTTAGATACCAGTCAAGGATTAGACTATAATCAAAAGGCTTTACAGGCTATAATGGATGAGAAAAAACGTGATGCCTTCAAACAACTTCGCAGTAACTATCCAAACATTGACAGTATCCTCGAAAGCAAAACTAAAGAAAGAGTGTCTGAAAAAGGCAAGAAAACTGGGATAATTCCCTCATTTACAGGAGCAGAATAGATGCCGACAGTCGATATAACCGCCAATGATGCGCGAATACAGTACACAGCATCGGCCGCGCAGACCGCCTTTGCTTATGATTTTATCATCTTTGACCAAGCCGACATTGTCGTGGTTAAAGACGGCTCTATTTTAACGCTTGGCGCAGATGATGATTACACGGTTTCAGGTGTCGGGGCGGAGGCTGGCGGCACTGTGACGCTCACAACAGGCGCAACGTCTGGCGATAAGGTGACGCTATACCGTGACAGCACGATTTCGCGTGGTTCACAATATCAAGTTGATGGGCGATTAGATGCCGCGCCATTAGAGCGGGATTTGGACAGAATAACAACTATTCTTCAAGAGCAAGACAGAGATTTAAAAAGATCAATTCAGCTTGACGTGGAAGATGCACTTACATCATTAGCCTTGCCAACAAGAATACCGGGGCGGGCGTTAAAATGGAATCCTGCTGGCGATGGCTTTGTAAACACAACCATTGACCCCGACACAGTGACAACAGAGGCGGCACAATCTGCGACAGATGCGGCCACGAGCGCGACTAACGCGGAGACTTCTGCTACAAACGCAGCCACGAGCGCGACTAACGCGCAGACCGCGCTTGATAATTTTGATGATGTTTTTTTAGGTGCAAAGGCCTCTGACCCCGCGCTTGATAATGATGGCGATGCTCTTGTTGCTGGCGCGATTTATTTGAACACGTCATTGAGCCTGATGCGGTTTTATGATGGCACAAGTTGGATATCTATTGCGCCCGGTATCTCTAATGTTCTTGACGACACAACGCCCCAACTCGGCGGCGATTTGGATGTGAATGGCAACGTGATTGTATCGGCTTCCAATGGTGATATTGAGATTACACCACACGGCACAGGCAAGGTTATTCTGGATTCCATCAGCTATCCAACAGCGGATGGCACTGACGGGCAGGTTTTGACCACTAACGGCGCGGGGGTTGCTGCTTTTGCGGATGCGGGTGGTGATAACGTGCTTGCAGAAGGTAGTTTGAGTGGCGCTACTAGCTACGATTTCAACTCTATTTTAAGTGGTGATTACAGGCGGCATGTTATTGAAATATCAAACATTGATTTTTCTACTGACGCTTCCATGTACCTTAAGCTATCAACAAACAATGGGGTTAGCTTTTCAGTTGCACGCTACGATTATAATCGTATAGATTCAACCACGCCCAATTCAGCGCTAAATTTGGGTAACAAGGACAACCATACTGTGGTGGAGTGTGGAACGCAGACAATAGAAAGCGATGCTGGACACAAAGGCTTTTTGCGAGTGGAGCTACACAATGCAATGCAATCGTCAGACTTTACGTTTTTCACAGTGAAATATCTTGGGCCGAGAACTGGAAATATTCACATTTATAGTGCGGACGGTTCTGTAACCGTTGCCGAAACCCATAACAGTTTTAGGTTAGAGCTGGGTTCTAACTTTTCATGTGATTATAAGATAAGAGGATTTGCAGTATGAAAAAGGGAATAGTGACACCAAAGGGTATTTCTTATGTCGAGCTTGCAGAGGGTGAAATTACCACCATCAACGCACAAAAGGCGGCTAAAAAAGCGCAAACTGTAACAGATTATATAAAAACATATCGTGATGAAAAGGCCGAAACGTTCTTATACAAAGACGTTCCGATGCGCCTTAATGATGGCGCAAGGGCTGATTTGACTGCGATGTTTTTCACCGTGGTTTTGAACACAGCCATTCCAGATGCACAAGTGATGCTGAACTGGCAGGAAAGCGGATATGACAACCTTCCGATTACCGCAAAAATGCTTCGTGATGATGGGATGATGATTGCAGGGCACCGCCAGAAATGCTTTACCGCTGCTGATATCGTCACCACGGCGCATAAAGAAACGCCTTATACGAGCATTAAAGCTGTGAAAACGGCCTTTGATACAGCCTATGGATAATAATCCTCAAAGACATTGCACCGTTCCAAAGATATTTGGCTTTCGTAAATGGTTTGAAAGTCGGTACGGCGATTTGTGCGAAGCGCATGACGGGGCATATGAGCGCGGTGATTGCCGCCTTTGTGCTGACTGGACATTCATTAAGGTTTTTGTGACATCGCACAGGGGCTTCAAGCGTGTTCCCGCATCGCTGTGCTTATCTTTGCCGCGTTTCAGGCGCATTCTGTGGGCAAAATTGTATTGAGAGTAAAATTATGACGAAAGGCGAGATCATGAGTGGATGGCATTTAAAAAAAGAAGTGACTGTCGGGCAGATCGTCACCCTTGCCACGCTTTTGATCTCTGGAGTCTGGTGGGCTTCAACAGTCGAAACGCGACTAGCACAAGGCGATGCAGACCGCATTAGAATTGAGCAGAATACAAACATTATTATTGGGCATATGACAGAGCGCCATAATCAGCACCAAGACGCAATGAGTAAAATTTTCTCACGCATCGAGCGGCAGTTAGAGCGCATTGAAGATAAGCTGGACAAAAAAGAGGATAAGAAATAGTGAAATTCATATCCCGCAAGTTTATCCTCACGCTAATTGCCCTTGTAGGCTCGCTGTGCTTCATGTTTGTTAGCACCATGGATGGTATGAGCATGGCGGCGGTTATAGGCGCTGTAGCGGCTCTTGTGGGGCAGTATAGTGCCTCCAATGCTTTTGGGAGTGATAGGCATGATTAACTGGAACGATTACAAGAATTTCAATAAGTCTGAATTTGATTGCAAACATACAGGCGAAAACCGCATGAGACCTGAATTTATGGACAGGCTGCAACAGATACGCAACGCATACGGAAAACCGATTGTGGTTTCATCCGGATACCGCCACCCATCGCACCCCGTTGAAGCGCGGAAAAAAACAGCGGGTGAGCATACATATGGCGTCGCTTGTGATATTGTGATATCAGGTCAAGACGCACTTGATTTAATTGTTATTGCTTATGGCCACGGCATACGGCGCATTGGAATACAGCAAAAAGGTTCTGGGCGATTCCTGCATTTTGGCATGGGCGACCAAGCGTTAAACTTTCCACCAACCATATGGAGTTATTAAAATGAAGAAATTTCTTACAAAGATTAAAAACCTTGATACGGGCGTAAAGGTGGTTTTTCTTATCGGCGGGCTTGTGTTGCTCGGCCTGATGATGATGGCTGGTGTTAGCGAGATTACGCCAAATGAATGATAACGTGAACCCTCGCGTTGAAGCCTTTATGAATCGGGTTAAGCAAGTCGCCTTTATCCATTCGCCAGGCGAGAACACAGGCTGTGAGATCACAACACATTGCGGCGCGGTTATTTATGGCGAATCTTCTTTTGACCAGCCTGATTTAATCAACAGCGAAACAAAAGAGACGATTTCTTATGGCGTGGCTTTAAAGAACATGGTGCTTCTTGATGATTAACAAATTCCTAGCGTCAAAATTCTCTGGATACATCGCAATCGGGCTTGTCGTGGCTTTGGGCTTCGCGGCGTTTTGGCTTCATCACAAGGGCTATACGGCTTGCCAACGTGACCAGCGTTTGAAAGACGGGCAAGCGGCACAGGCACAAGTCCGAACAGAGATCAAAACAACACAGACCATCACCGAATTGAACAGAAAGGCGCGCGAAGATGAAAGCACTGATCTTGATATCATCCGCAATGCTATTAACCGCCTGCCATAGCGGCTCGGTGAAGGATTGCCGCTCGTGGCCTTCTGGGGGCGTTGCAAGCGATGCAAGCGGCCTTGATGTTGCGGAATACATAAACGAAGGCTGGGGCGCTTGGAAGTCCTGCTATGAAGCTGTAAGGGGCAATTCCTAGAATCCCCGCCTAAGACCTCACCGCATCGAGCAGGATTTTCGCTTCTTTTAAAATTGTAGCTTGCTCTTCTGCGGAATAGCGGTCAATTATATCAAAGTCAAAGGCGGGCAGTGCTGGCATACTTGCGATAAGCGCATCAATATCTTCTATTGCTGACAATGCCGATTCAATCGGGTTAGCATCGCCACGCCATACCCCGTCCATGCCGCCTGTCATCTGCCCTAAGCACTCGCTCAAAGCATCCCGCGCCTTGATAAGCGTTCCTTTATTTGTCATCTTCATGCACCCATCCTGTCGCTTCCATAACGCTTTTGTTTGATATCCAGCCTTTTGCGTCACAGCTTAATACGAACTTGTCAAAAGCTTCATCTTTGCTCGTAGCTGTGATTATTCCATGCCTTAAATCAATACTACTTTTATAAATCCAAACTACCGCAACTAGATAATGTTGGCTTACCATTACACTTTCATCCAGTAAAGCCTTGAGCGTAGGAATTGCGGACTCAAGCAATATCGGCACAAGGTAGTTGTTTGTTTGTGCAGCATGGATTAAATGTTCAATTTGCTTTTTTTGATCTGAAGTCATGATTTGCCCTCCAAGGCTTTACGGATTGTTTCGATAATTTCATTCAAAGCCTCAATAGCGGCTGTGTTATTTGTCATTTTCAAATTCATATTCGAGTAAGATGTCTATTAAGTCGTTGCGTCCTTGTTCGTTCCCTTGCATATAATCTGTTTTAAAGTCCGTTGTCTGTTTCATCAACTCTAAAACCTCGCGCGAAATAATAACGTGCGTGTCGGACGTGGGCGCGGTGCGGGTGTTCCATACATCGCCGTAATCATACGTTAAGCCGCACTCTTGTGTTGCGCCGCAACATTGGCACGCGACTATGGTTGATTGCATGCGCGTTCCCAGGCGTTCAAATTCAGCATCACCCCCGCAAAAAGGGCAGGGAAGTAGCTTTGGCGTATTTTCATTTGTCATCATTTCTGCTCCTTCGTTAATTCATGTGTGGCGGCTAGGGCTTTCTCATACAAATCGTCAGTGACCTTCATTTCGTCTGTCCGCAAAAATGCTATCCTCTTGTCTACAATCTGCCCTATCCGTAAGCTGGCATCGCGCTTCTTCTAAAGTCTCCCGCATCACCTCAATAACCGCATCTTTGTGCTTGATCTCGTCCAGTAGGGCTTGTTGGTCATCCTCACCCAAAACCTTCACAGCCGATTCTAGCGCAAGCCCTATGTCGAACGGCTCTGGCATCAAGGCTTCATCATCACCACCTCTGCGCCATTTGTTGTAATCGTTCAGGATTTTTATTGTGTCGGATTTGTTCATTTTTCGCCCCTCCAAACTGCGTCCATATAATCTTCGTCATTTTGTGAGGCATGGTATCCCATACCCATTTTTCTACATCTATCTACGTGTAAATTTAAGGCCACCATTTTAAAATAAAACCTAATGTGTCTTATGCCCCAAGCTGTTTTTATCTTCTTCATCACTTCCCCTCCGCAAGCTTAATCGCGTCATAAACGCTCTGCGGCACGTCCGCTACGTCCTCAAGGCTCTGCGCCACTTCTTTGAGCGCGGATAGCATGACGTAGCGTATGTGCGCTTCTTCTTCCTTTTTAAACAACTCATCCCTCATTTTTTTAAACAACTCTGGAGTTAGGGACGGGTGTGGTTTGAATAAATCCTTAAACTCATTTTTAGGCGATGGTTCGTGCTTATCGTTTAACAAATTAGGGCACTGCCCCATCACGTCCTCAAATGATCTTTTATCAGTCATTTTTACTATCCTCATGTTTGTTTAAAAGTTCCGCAATAAGCTGCGCCGTTTCAAGGCGAGGCTCGACATACTCTGGCACTTCGCAAATTGTAAAGCCCATGCTTGTGCTTGCCGTGCCGTCATCTTGCAACCTCATAACCGATCTTTGCATAACCTTACCGCTGCTGTTTGCCTCATAAAGTTGCTTTGAGTTATGCTTTTCAACAATCTCTTTCATGTCTGTCATTTTTTCTCTCACATTCTGCTAGTCGTTTCATGTCTTCTAAAGCTTCCTCGTTGGTTGCATAAAAGTCGGGTATTTTTTCCAGTTTTGGGTCACTCGCCATATAAATTAAAGCGGCGGCGGTTGGTGTCCCTATTGCCCACTCAAGGGCTTTACCAGCTTCCCCCGAAAGCTGAATTACCCATCCAGCGCGACAATGTGTAGTGCCGCAATGCCAAGAATCCATGTCTAATGCGCCATCCTTTGACGCGGCGGCATAGATAGTTTTGTGAATGTCTTTTATTTTTACGGGAAAGCCACCAAGATCTGCATCGCTAAGATCTGCATCGCGAAGATCTGCACCGCCAAGATCTGCATCGCGAAGATTTGCACCGCCAAGATCTGCATCGCGAAGATCTGCACCGCCAAGATATGCACTGCTAAGATTTGCATCGCGAAGATCTGCATCGCGAAGATCTGCACCGCGAAGATATGCACTGCTAAGATTTGCACTGCTAAGATTTGCACCGCGAAGGTCTGCACCGCTAAGATTTGCACCGCGAAGATCTGCACTTTCACCATCTTTTTTGTCGCACAGCCATTTTAAGTGCTTTTCAAGCACAAGCTTGAGCGACAAGCCTCCGCACATAATCTCGCCTGTATACCTATTTGTTATTTTAGTCATTTTCTCTAATCTCCTTTAAAAGCTGATCGCGCATGGCTTTGAACAGCGTTGATGATTTCTTACTAGGGTCTTTCAGCCAAGCATCCGCGCCCGCCGTTAGCATTGAAGTGCTTGGCTCTTGGTGTAATCTGGCGACTATCTCTAGGGCTTCTAAAGCTGTTTCAAGGTCTGGCTCGTTAAGCGGTGATGAAAGAGTCGCGCGGGTGCTGTAGCGATTTGAAAGAGTGTCAAAATCTGCGTATCTCTTTTCAATGCGGCTCAGGGCTTGCTCATACTTATTCATCGCGCACCTCAAATTCCACAACCGTTATCGGCTCACGCGGCACTGGCTTTCTTTCGGGAGGCATATATTCAGGGCGATAGTATTCGCCCGTAATTTCCAATATGATTGCCTCATAATGGGCTGTGATGATCTCGTGCTTTGTCGGGCATTCATCCGCGCGCGCAGAAATAGGCGCAGTCAATACGTGAAAAATAATCACGTAAACAACGGCTTTTAAAATCTGGGTATGTATTGGGTACGTATTTTTATAACTGTGCGAGTCGAAAGCATCTTTTTTAAATGTCAAATTTGACAGAAAACAAGGTATTGCAGGGCAAAAAACTACATTGGTAAGGGAGAGGTCGCGAGTTCGATCCTCGCCAGCAGCACCACAGTTTATATGACTTACAGGGAGTATCTCTTTTTCTCTAATTGCAATCTGGGTATGTATTTGGGTACGTATTCTAAGCATTTGCAACCTCTTTTAAGTGTTCTGGATTCATATGGCCGTAAACATCTTTGACCATCTTTGGTGACATGCCCACGAATTGACCAACCTTGCCGTAATCCTGATTTTTTTGGATTTTCCATGACACGCATGTATGGCGAAGGGTGTGCGGTGTTACATCCTCAAGCCCTAATGCGGCAACCGTGTTTGAAAAGGACTTCTTCACGCTCTTGATAGGCTTGCCGTTATTGTTAATGACATAGCCCAAATCTGTGCCTCTTCTCTTGGCCTGTTTCAGCGCCGTTAAAAGCCGTCTTGGAATGGGTATGATTGCGCCCTTTTTATTGCTGGCGTGGTAGTTGCGCGCGAAATCAATCATGCCGGTATGAAAGTTGATATCCGTCCAGCGTAAGCCGAGAATGGCTTTTGAACGCTGTCCAGTGTGTAAGCCGATCTGAATAAACAGCGTAAGGTAATCGCGCACGTTCTGATTTTTACGCGCTTCGTTTAATAATTTCGCGGCCTCTGTTTGTGTCAGCCATCTTGTTCGCGGCTTAGATTCGCGCGGTCGCCAGATATAAGGACATACAGAGATGATGTTTTCTTTGTGGCAAAAGTTTATCGCGGATTGCAGCATTCTTATTTCACGCGCCACGGTCGGTTCTGAAAGCGTTCTGTTTGATTTTAGCCCGGCGCTTGATTGCCATTTTTTAAACTCTTTCTTGCGATGCTCAAAATAAGCCAGTGATGCTGATTTTTTAATATCTTCAAGCTTCATTTCACCCCAAAACGGAATCAAGCGCTCAAAGCAACCCAAAGATGTTTTGGCGCTTGGTAGGGTGCTTAAATGATTTTGAATGTAGTACGCCATAATATCGCCTAATCTTAAATCGCTCTGGTTTAGTGAAGGTTGGTTACGCTGGATGATGATTTCTGCAAGTTTTTCTTCTGCATGTTCACGGCCACCGTAGCCAGTTGCGTGGCGCTTAAGCCGCCCTGATATGTATTCAACGACCTCCCAGCATTGGCGGTCTTTTCTGAATTTAACGTGGATACCCTTGTTTTTTCCTGCTGGCATTTCATTTCCTCATAATCAAAAAGCTGCTCTTTGCGAATGCGGATGCGCTTTGGCGTTGGCCTAAAGCATTCGATCTCGCCTATCTTGCATAAATGCTTAACAGTATTTGCGTTCACGTGTAAATATTCGGCTGCAATCTCGGGGGTGCAAATGTCAGGTAGGTCGGCCTTGTTCATTTCTCGCCCCCCATTGCATAGCGATAATCATCGGGGTACGGCAGGCGGAAATCTGGGAAGGCTGTGATAATCGCCAGTTCGACTTCCTCAAGGTATGTTGTAAATTCCTTTGTGGTCAATTCTGTGGTGGATTTCGGGCGGCAGATATTAACAGTCTGAATCGCGCCTGTTTCATCACGATATTTCACCTCTTTTTCGACCTTATCCAAAAACTTCAATGCAAATGTTTCGTGCAGATCATCCTTTGACTTTTCGCCCATGAATTTTGCCAAAATACCAAGCCACATCCAATAAAGGCGGTTTTGTGACTTTGATCTGGATGGCACGTATTCATCAATCGACACTTCCCAAGGCTTGTCCTGGGGGATGTTTGACAAAAACTGTAAGCAATCTGACATGCGCTTATTGTCTTTAATAATAAAAATCATGTTCTTCTAAACCTGAATATGGCCTTTAAGCCGTTTGTAAAATTGCCGCTTACTTGAAAAAGTGCCGCAGCGAGATCGATGGCGTGATGAAGTTTATCCCCGTGAAAAGTAACTTCACCGATACTGTGCTGTTCATGGTGATGCGCGGCGCACATGGGAATCGTGCGGCTATCAGGGGGTTTCTGTCCCATTCCTGCGCCCGCTCCTTTGCGGATATGACACGCTTGCACTCGTCCTGCGCACTGTAATCCAGTATAGATGCAGGGGAGGCTTCGGATGTATTGTAAGTGTTTGTCATTTTTCACCTCTATGCCATACCGATAGCGGCGCGGTATGAATCAATCAAATGCTCAAGCTCTTGGCGCTTTTCTGGGTCAAGCTTGCGAAGGGCAATGATCTTGCGAATGATGGACACTTCAAAGCCTGATGATTTGGCCTCAAGGTAAACTTCCTTGATATCCTCGGATAAGGCCGCTTTTTCTTCTTCAAGCCGCTCGATGCGCTCGAAAAACGATAAGAGCCGTTGCCCTGCGATGCTTTCTTGTGTGGTTTGTGTTTCGTTTGTCATGGTGATTTCCTTTGTTGAAAATTGGAGGGACTGGCAGTTGAGCAAAACGGAGTGACCGCCAGTCCCATAGGTTGAATTTTGTTTGGTGGGGCTGGAAAGACCCTAGTTTATCTTTCCGCTTATCGGTGCTTTCTGTCCCCGTGGGTTAAAATGGAATTTCATCTTCGACAAAATCGCTTTGCTCTTGCTGTGCTGCTTGCTGGCGTGGTTGTTGTCCATCGTCTTGGCGGCTGTCCAGCATCGTTAATTCGCCGCGATATGGCCTTAGAACGATCTCGGTGGTGTATTTTTCAACGCCGCTTTGATCTGTCCATTTGCGCGATTCAAGCTGGCCTTCGATGTAAACCTTTGAGCCTTTTTTCAGGTAGTTTTGCGCAAGGGTAACAATCGGCTGGTTAAAAATAACCACACGATGCCATTCCGTCCGCTCTTTGCGCTCGCCGGTGCTTTTGTCTTTCCAGCGTTCGGATGTTGCGATAGAGAGATTGCAGACTGAATCGCCTGAATTCATGGTTTTAATATCGGGGTCGTTCCCGAGATTGCCGATGATGATAACTTTATTGACTGATGACATTTGTTATTTCCTTATTGTTAAAGTTTCGTATCCGTTGCCCATTGCAACGCCTTGGATTTCTTCGCCGTCTTTAATGGCCTTGTTGATGTCGGCCTTTAAAATCTTGCGCTCTGTCTTAAAGAACCGCTCTGGAATGCTGTCCTCGTTCACAATGACGGGCGATGCCGCAACGAAACGAATTGATGCTGTGCCAGCCGCGCCTTGGTACTTGCGCTCCCCTGCCGCGTCCATAATCGACTGGATAAAGTCCTTTAGCTTTGCGGATTTCATTTCAAAAGATGCTTTGCGGGCTCTGTATGTATCGATCAGGGCGGCGCATGAATCGGCTGTCACTGCGGCTTCGTTGCGTTTTTTTAAAGCCCAGTCCATAAGCTTGCTGTAGTCGCCCTCAATATTGAGCATTTCCAGCTTATCAGGGTCATCATCGGGCAATGAATGCGCCGTGATACGTAAGCGCTCTATGGCTTCCATGATGTTCATTATGCGGCTTCCTTTTCGTCATTTTGTTTAAGTTTTGCGATTTCCTTGCTGTATTTACCTTCAAGGTAATCATGTGTTTTCGTATTGGCGACTTTGATGCTTTCGCGCACGTCTTTGAAGTCGAGCCAGATTTTTTCTAGAACGCGAATGTCTGTGCAGCCCTTGATTTGTTTGATTACTTTTTCAGCTTGAATAACGTAATCAGGCTTCGGCGCGGACTTCTTGGCCACGGGCTTGTCGGCTGGCTCGGGTTCACGCTTGTCGGCTGGCTCGGGTTCACGCTTGTCGGCTTCTAACTGTGCATTGTGAAGGTCGCCTTTGTGCCAAAGGTCGAGGGCGGCGCCAAAGCGCATCGCGGCATTTCGCAGGGCATCACCGATAATCTCTTTGATAGCGTCCCCGCCTTTGCCTTTTTTCGCGTCTGGATAGCCGTAACCAAGGCGCGTCACGCCACAAACTGTCAAGCCTATCCACATGCCGCCGTTTGCATCCAGCAAGGGCAAGCCGCGCTCGTCAAGCGCAACAGGCTTCCATGACCATTCAGGGTCGCAATCTAGCAATCTGTGCGTTAAAGCAGCATGGCCGACATAATCAAGATGGACGGCTTGGGGGTGGTGGT
>Ga0307955_1001215_pt1 | contig 11888 bp, 13 predicted proteins | sample OrgLakmetagen439_FD_201819 | JGI IMG/M metagenome (GOLD analysis project Ga0307955, IMG submission 201819) | Saline water microbial communities from Organic Lake, Antarctica - #439 | ecosystem: Environmental > Aquatic > Non-marine Saline and Alkaline > Saline | place: Antarctica: Organic Lake...
AACGACGCGCATCCCGGCCGGAACACCCAACTGATCGGATGCCCCGGAACAGGTGATCGGATCAAATCGGAATCACTGATCGGATGTTATCGGAACCGGTGATCGGATGATCCCGGAACGCGCACTCCGATTTGACCACAGATGACATTGGTGATCCATCCGCCCTTCCGGGCCTACTGGATCAGATCGACGCCCCCGTCGACCTATTCTTGGCGGATGGTGCCTATGATGGCGAGCTAACGGTTCAGGCTCTCGGCGAACGCTTCGGTTCGGCGATCAAAGTCACAATCCCACCACCCAAGAACGCGATTTTGAGCCCTGACGCGGCTCAAACCCGAGCGCACGTGACCTCCATATTGCCGAAATAGCTGCCCATGGCCGGATGGCATGGCAGACATCATCGGGCTACAATCAGCTCAGCCGCGGCGAAACCTTGATGGGGCGTTGGAAGGCCGTCATTGGCCCCAAACTCAAGGCGCGGTCGTTCGAAAGTCAGAAGACAGAAGTCAAGGTTGGCGTCCGAATTTTGAACCGGATGACTGAACTTGGCAGGCTTAATTTCGAACGCTCCACCTGAAATCCGTCTCGGGTAGGGCGCGGGCCGTGCTCAAGGTGATCTGTGCAACAAGAGCGTACGATAGTATAAACCACAAAAGACAGGGGCCAACCTGAATTCAAGTCTAAACTCGAATTGGTTACACATTTAGCGGAAAACAGATCACACACCGTATAAGACAAAGCTGCCGGTTGCGAACTGCAACGCGAACAAACCGAATTAGACATTCTGACACGACAAGGGACAGGACTAGATGACCGTAACGCTACTGAAGAACGCGCGGATCGTGGACGGCACCGCGATTGAGCCGACCGATCCTATGGGAATCGTGATCGAGGACGGGACGATCCGCGAGGTCGGGCCGGGGGCCAGCGCCGGGGCGGACGTGACGCTTGATCTCGACGGCCTTATGGTGATGCCGGGGCTGATCGACTGCCACGTCCACGTCATCGCGACGACCGCCAACCTTGGGCTTAATGCAGCGCTGCCGCCGTCGCTGGTCGCGGCACGGTCAAGCCTGCTGATGCGCAACATGCTGATGCGCGGTTTCACCACGGTGCGCGACTTGGGCGGTGCTGACCGGGGCCTCCAGCTGGCGGTGGCCGAGGGAGCGTTCCTCGGGCCACGTCTCGTTATTTGCGGCAAGGCGCTGTCGCAGACCGGCGGTCACACTGACTACCGCGGTCCTTACGACGACCGCGACGTCAGTTGGTACGCCCAGAGCCTTGGAGCGATGGGGCGCAACTGCGATGGCGTGCCCGAGGTGCAGCGCGCGGTCCGCGAGGAGATAAAGAGTGGGGCGCAGTTCGTGAAGGCAATGGCCGATGGCGGCGTCTCCTCGCCCTCAGACCCGGTGGGGTACCTCGTGTTCTCGGTCGACGAATTGAAGGCGATGGTTGAGATCGCGAAGGGCTTCAGCACCTACGCGACCGGGCATCTCTATTCCGACGATGCGATCGTGCGCGCACTCGATTGTGGGTTCGAATGCATCGAGCACGGCAACCTTATGTCGGACGCCACGATCAAGCGGGTGGCAGAGGCGGGCATTCCAGTCGTACCGACGAACATCACCTACGACCTGCTGATGCGGAAGGGCGCGGAGTTCGGGCTGCAGCCTGACTCGGTCGCCAAAATCGAGGACGTCCGCGAGGCGGGGCTGGAGCGGCTGGACAAGATGCATGCGGCGGGCGTGGTGATGGGTTACGGTTCGGACCTGCTGGGCGGCATGCAGACCGAGCAGTCGGGTGAGTTCTCGCTGCGCGGGCGCTACATCCCCGCTGACGCAGTGATCCGGTCGGCCACGGTGGACGCGGCCCGGGTGCTGCGGATGGAGGGGCAGATCGGCTGCATCACGCCGGGTGCTCATGCCGACATAATCGCCGTCGACGGCAATCCACTCGGAAACCTAGACCTGTTGACGGGGCAGGGGGCACACATGCCAATGATCATGAAGGGTGGCGCGGTGGTGAAGCGGGCGACCTCGCTATGAGCTTGCGCGATTACACAGCGCTGACCTTCGACGTCTACGGCGCGCTCATCGACTGGGAGAGCGGTATGGTGACAGGGCTGCAGCCCCTGAACGCCCGCAACCGCCACCGGGATGTCGGACGACGCATTGCTGTAGATGCAAGCCTGCCCCGAGAGCGCGGTCCAGGCACAGACGCCGCGGCGGCGTTATTCCGAAATCTTGGCTACGGCCTACCGCCGCTGCGCAGAAGGGATGGGGCTCGCCGCCGACTGGGACGCGGTGATCACCGCTGAGGACGTGGGCAGCTAAAAGCCAGCTAACAGCATTTTGATTAGCTCTGGCGTGGACGCAAACGATGGGCATCAAGACCGCGCAACCTCTGCACACCGCCGAGAGCATGTTCCACGATCACGTGCCGAGGCGCGCGCACGGCCTCGACTACGCGTGGATCTATCACCGTCACCCAAAGCAGGGATTCAAGACCACGATGGATCGCGGCACGCTGGCCGAGAAGACCTTCCGGTTTGACTCAATGGCCGAGATGGATCAGCGCACGAACACGGCGACATCTTATCGAGACGGCGCGACCCGCCCGTGGAGGCGAGCGCACGATCGGTGGAGTGACGGGTATTGGCCGCCGGGCGTAGCGCCCGACCCGCCCGGTTAAGGCATCAGGGCCGGGACGAGCCGAGGGGCGAGCGCTTCCAGTAAGGAAAGGTCGCGTTCGTCATAGGCCCCGGCCGGGCCGAGCACGGAGACGGCTCCCAGCACCTCGCCGTTCCAGAGGACCGGCGCGTTCAGGCAACTTTCGCAACCCAACGACGCGATCAGTTCGTGGTCGGGAAAGGCCCACCGGATATCTTCGGGCGTGCGGCCGAACCATGTCTGTCCACCCTTCAACACGAGGGTGCCCCATTCAGTCGGGCCCATCGGCTTGCTTGCACCAACGGGATATTCGCGGGGACGGCTGGAATAGGCACGTCGCGCGTGGTTCTCGGCGCGCGACCACGAGAGGACCGTGAACAGGCGGTGGTCGAGCGCATCCGCGAAGACCGCATCGAACGCCTGAAACAGGACGTCGGGCTGACCGTCTCGTGATTGAGCGCGGTCTAGACGGGAGTGGGCGTCTAGCGCGTCAGGGAATGGCAGGGGGGCGGTGTTCATGCGTGGGCTTTCAGCCGTATATCAGTCTCGGAAGGACAAGGACGATCTGGGGAAAGACGGCAATCAAGGCAACGCCGAACGCCATGAGCAAGAAGAACGGCAGAGCGGCTCGTGCCACACGGCCAATGGGTGTCGAGGTCAAACCCTGTATGACAAACAGGTTGAACCCGACCGGAGGAGTGATTTGCGCCATTTCCACCATGATGACAAGATAGACGCCGAACCAGATCGGATCGAAGCCGGCGGCCATGGCCAGCGGTAGGGTGATCGGCAGGCTCATCACGATGATCGAGATACCATCGAGGAACAGCCCCAGTACCACGTAGAAGACCGACAGTGCGATCAGCAGTCCGAAAGGACCAAGCTCAAGCATAGCGATCGTTGAAGCCACGTTGGCGGGAATGTGCAGGTATCCCATGGCGGTCGACAGGAACGCGGCGGCGATCAGGATGATGCTGACCATGCAGCTTGTCCGCACCGCCCCCAAGATTGTCTCGACGAAAAGCGGAACCGTCATCTGCCGTATCACCACCGCCACGGCCAGCGCAGCGGCAACACCGACAGCTGCGGCCTCGGACGGGGTGGCGATGCCAGTGTAGATTGAGCCGAGTACTATGACCATGAGGATCAGGATCGGCGACAGATCGAGCATCGCTCGAAGGTAATCGCCGATTGAGTAGCGCTCGTCCGTTTCCGGAGCGAGTGACGGGTCGAGCAGGGATCTTACGGCGATATAGCCGGAATAGAGCCCTGCGATCATCAGGCCCGGCAACACACCTGCCGCGAAAAGTCGGCTGATCGAGACCTCGGCCAGGATGCCGTAGACGATCATCACGATCGACGGCGGAATGAGAAGGCCGAGGCTGCCCGCACCAGCAAGTGACCCCAGTGCCAGGTTCCGGTCGTAGCCGCGGGCATTCAGCTCTTCCAAGGTGATCTTGCCCACGGTCGCGGCCGTCGCCGCGGACGATCCGCTGATCGCGGCAAATAGGGTGCAGCCCAAAACGTTGGTGTGCAGTAGCCGACCGGGGATGCGGTTAGCGAACGGCACCAAGCCCCGGAAAAGGCGGCTGGATATGTCGGTTCGGAAGATGATTTCTCCCATCCAGATGAACATCGGGATGGCCGCCAACTCCCACGCCGTCGCGTAGCGATACGAGATGCTGGTCCCGATTGTCGCGATCCGGCCGATGTCCATTCCGTTGATGAAGAATAACGAACCCGCAGCCACCAGCAGGATACCCGAGAAGACCCAGACCCCGAAGCCGAGGAACAAGAAGATCAGCACCAGAACGAAGCCGCCCGAGATTAGAGCTTCCATGACGGATCCCGCGTGACATTGCTTTGGGTATCGGGGAGCCGTATCATAGCTCTGTCGCCGACTTGGCGTCCAAGACAGGTGACGGCGTGTCGAAGACCTGCCGCAGGAAGTAGGCGAAAAGCTGAAGGCTGAAGACTAGAAGACCCGCCAGTATTGCAGTTTGCGGGATCCAGGACGGGAATTCAGCGATCGAGCTTGATGTGGTGCCGCGCGTCCAGTCGCGTTCGATCCGAAGCCAGAAGAACCACGAAAGACACAGCGTGGCCGCGATGGTCAGCAGCGCACAGATCATCTCGACGGTGCGCCGGGCAACGCCATGCAGGCGGTCGAGCAGGATGTTCACGCGGATCAGGTTGCCGTGTTCAAGCGCATATCCCAGCGACAGGAACGTGCAGGCCGCCACGCCATAGCCGACGAATTCATCCAGAACGAAGGTCGAGGTGGCGAACAAGGTCCGCAGCATGATTTCGTACAGGATGTGTCCGACCATTCCGATCAGCGCCAGACAGGCCAGCGCGGCCGAGACTTGCGAGATTGCGAATACGCATCGTTGGAAAAGTTGCATCACGTCTTACCTTGCGGGTTGGTTACTTATGGACGCGGCCCCGCGCGGGGCCGCGTCCCTTGCCATAAGCGGACCCGTTCAGCGCTGCGATTCGTAGGTCGACAGCAGTTCTTCGGACTGCGGGAACGCAGATTTCCAGCTTTCGATCGACGGCTGTGCCGCTTTTTCCAGGCTGGTGAGATAGTCTTCGGACACGTCCGTCACGATCGTCATACCGTTTTCCTGCATCTGGGCATAGTTTTCTTGCACCCGGTTTTCTAGAAGACCCCAGCCGAATTCCTCGGCTTCCGCCGCCGCGTCGCGGACAGCCTGCTGGTCTTCCGCGCTCAGGTTTTCGAAGACGTCCCTGTTGAGGTGGATGATCTGAAGCGGGCTGGCATAATTCACTTCGGTGAAGTGGGACTGATGCTCCCACAGTTGCGCGGCCGAGCCGCCATCGGCGGAAGTCAGCACCCCGTCGATGCCGTTGGTGGACAACTGAGGAACGGTATCGGCCCAAGACAGCTGGATCGGCGAGGCTCCAGCCTCGCGCAGCGTTACGGTGCCGTTCGCGTCATAGGTGCGGATGCGCTCGCCCGCGATCGCCTCGATAGAATCGAGCGGCTTATTTCCCCAAAGTCCGCTGGGCGGCCAGGGTGTAGCCAGCAGGAATACCTGATTGGCTCCATCGAGCACCTCATTGTAATAGGGCTTCGTTGCCTCGTAGAGGGCACGCGTATCCTCGACTGACGGAGCCAGGAAAGGAAGCGAGCTGACCAGAAAGACCGGGTCGATGCCCGACCAGCCGCCTACGAAGGACGAGGCGATCTGAATGGCACCGTCGCCCACGGCGTCGAACTGGTCGACGGATTTGTACCCAAGCGCTGCGCCGTGGTGGGCGGTCACGTCGATGTTGCCGTCGCTCAGACGCTCCAGCGCCTCGATGAAAATGTCGGCGGTCTGCGCGTGGACCGAATTGGGCGGATACTCGTTTGCGAGATCCCAGGCTTCCTGCGCTTCGGCGGCGGTGATAGACACCTGCGCCGCGATCGTCAGAGCCAGTGCTGTTGTTATCGATTTCATAGCGTTCTCCTTGTTGTTGTTTATTTGTTCACATCCGCAGTCTTGATGTGTGCTGCAGTTTGATTGGGGTAATGACGTTCCAGAAACCGTGACGAGAATTTCTGCGAGCGGCGGTCGGAATCGACATTTGCAGTCTCTCGCTCCGATGGTGGCCCATATCCTCCGCTTCCGGGGGTTTCGATGATGACGAATTCACCTATGGCAACATCGACATTCGAAGGTTTTATGTCGAGTCGTCTGTCCGCGCCGTTCACGCGGCCAAGCGCGAAGCTGCCCGTGCCACCTGGCTGGCCGCCGAACACGCCCCAGGGTGCATTGGCGAATCTCTCGCCCGCACCGTTGAAGCGGCAGGCATGATCGACCGGCTGGATCACGCGGCGCAGGCCGCCGCCGCCGCGGAATTTCCCTGCCCCGCCCGAGTCCTCGATCAGCCCGTAGCTGACGACACGGAGCGGGTATTCCGTCTCGATCGCCTCGATGGGCAGGTTCGACGTGTTGGTGATGTGCACCTGCACGCCATCCTTGCCGTCGCGGTCGTTGCGCCCGCCGAAGCCGCCACCCAGCGTCTCGAAGTAAAGATATTCCTCGTTCGTGCGAGGGTCCGTACCCGAAAAGACGGCGGTCGTGTTCGCCCCGTTTGATGCACCGACCGCGTTTTCGGGCATGGCCTGCGCAAGGGCACCGATGATGATGTCGATCAGCCGCTGGGAAGTGTGCGCGCGGGCCGCGACTGGGGCAGGGGAGACGCAGTCGACGATCGAGCCGCGATCGGTGCGCACATCGCAGCAATCTAGGATGCCTTGGTTGTTTGGAATGTCGGGGTCGAACATTGCACGCAGGGCATAGGCCACCGCTGCCTGGGTGGCGTTCAGGGGAACGTTAATATTGCCCCGCACCTGCGGCGACGAGCCGCGCCAGTCGAACAGGGCGTGATCACCGGCGATGTCGATGCGCAGTTTGATCGGGATATTTGTCGTTCCCAGTCCGTCATCGTCCATCACGTCTTCGAAGGTATAGGTCCCGTCGGGCACCCTTGCGATGGCGTCGCGCATCCGGCGCGATGTTCTGTCGATCAGTTCGTCAAACACCATGCGGATGGTATTCAGCGAATAGCGCTCGGCGATTTCGGTGACGCGCCGCACCGCCAGCCGACAGGCCGCGATTTGGGCGAAATGGTCCCCGCGCCGTTCATTCGGGATCCGGGCGTTGAGCAGGAAGATATCCATCAGGTCCTGCTGAAGCTCGCCCGCGCGGAACAGTTTGACCAGCGGGATCCGCAGTCCTTCCTGATAGATCTCGGACATGCCACCGGCCATCGAGCCGGGGGCCATGCCGCCGATATCGGCATGATGTGCAATGTTGCAGGTGAAGCCCAGAAGCTCGCCATCCACAAAGATCGGCGCGGCATAGTTGATGTCGGGAAGATGCGTTCCGCCCGCTACGTGGGGGTCGTTGGCCACGAAGACGTCGCCCTCGGCGATGTCTTCGATGGCGCATTTGTCGAAAATGGTCGCCATCAGTCCTGTCATCGACGCAATGTGGATGGGCAGCGACCGTTCCGCTTGCACGATCAGCCGTCCATCGCGGTCGCAGATTGCAGTGGAATGGTCGTGCCGTTCCTTGATGTTGGTGGAATAGGCACTTTTCATCAGGGCGATGAAAGACTCGTCGACCACTGAGCGGAACGCGCTGGTTACGATTTCGATAGTAATTGGGTCGATGTCGTCACTCATGGTCCGTCGCTTCCCCGTTCGATTATTATGTTCAGGTTTTTGTCCACCCGCGCCCGGTCCTTCGGAAACAGCAGACTGGTCGCGTCGAACTGGTCGATGACCGTCGGCCCTTCGATTACCGCACCGGCGGCGAAGGACGCACGGTCGAAAACGGGCGTGTCGACCGGGGCTTCGGCATCGAACCAGACCAACCGCCGCGTGCGCGGCGCGGGCGAAAGCGTGGCCTGCGGCGCGGGCGCGGGTGCCAAAGGCGACGGCAGGTGTCCGACGGCCGTCAGTCGCACCGCCATGACGTCGATCGGATCTTCGGGGTTGCGGAACCCGTAGGCGCGCTCGTGGGATTGCAGGAACATCTCGCGAAGCTCGGCGATGTCGGGCAGGCTATCGAATTCGACCAACAGGTCGTAGTTCTGCTTTGAATGGCGCATGTCCAACGACAGCTTAAAGCTGCGGGCATCCTGCTCGATCTCTTCGGACGTCCACCAGGTTTCGGCGTCGTCGATCATGCTTTGGATCAGGTGTTCCAGTTGGTCCGAATTGTCGTCGGACAAGCGCATGCGCTGGCTTCGGACGAAACTTTCGGACCTGTCCGCGACTAGAAGGCCCTGGGCGCACAAGATGCCAGGCGCGTGGGGAATGATGATTTCGGATAACGACAACGCCCGCGCGCAGCCTTCGGCGTGAAGCGGTCCGGCGCCGCCAAAGGGCATGAGGGCGAATTCGCGCGGGTCGTGACCCCGCTCGACCGAGACCGCGCGGATCGTCCGTACCATGTTGGCTGACACGATATCGAGAATTCCGATCGCCGCACGCTCGACGCTGAACCCCAGCCGATCACCGATGCGCGCCACCGCGCGGCGCGATGCCTTGACATCCAGCGACATTGCGCCGCCCAGAAGCCCGTCCGACGACAGCCGACCCAGAACGACGTTTGCATCGGTTACCGTGGGCTCGGTTCCGCCCCGGCCATAGCAGGCAGGGCCGGGCACGGCACCCGAGCTGATCGGCCCGACTTTGACCAGCCCATCGCGGTCGAACCACGCGATCGAGCCGCCGCCTGCGCCGACCGTGCTGATGTCGGTCATCGGCATGCGGACCGGAAAGCCGGCCACGTCGCTGTCGAATGTCAGAGTGCTTTCAAGGTTCCGGATCAACGCGACATCGGCACTAGTCCCGCCCATATCGAAGGTTATGACATTGGTCCTGTCGGACAGCCGACTCGAATGGACGGCCCCCATGATCCCGGCTGCCGGACCCGACATCGCGGTACGGATCGGGAAGTCGCGGGCCTTGTCGATTGACATCAGCCCGCCGTTCGACTGGTTGATGCCCACATGTGCGTCAGATGCGCTGACGGCCAGAGCGTCTTTCAGGGTGGTCATGTATTGCGAGAACGACGGTTGCAGATACGCATTGAGCAACGTCGTCGACGTACGTTCGTATTCGCGGAATTCCGGCCTGACCTCGGACGAGATTGACACCGCAACGTCCGGCAGAGCGGCTTCGATGCGCGCCTTGACCGCACGCTCGTGTGCGGGATTGAGATGCGAGAACAGGAAGGCCACGGCGACCGCTTCGGCACCGCAATCGCGCAGCGCGTCGATGACTCGATCAACGCTGTCCGTATCCAGCGGGGTGATGACCTCGCCCTCTGGGCCGACCCGCTCGCGGACTTCGAAGCGCATTTCCCGCGGGGCGAGGGGGGCCGGATTGTCCCGCTTGAGGTCGTAAAGGCCCGGCCGGACCTGTCGCCCGATTTCGACCAGGTCACGGAAATTCTCGGTCGCAACGATGGCTACACGGGCACCGCGCCGCTGGATTAGGGCGTTAGTGGCGACGGTGGTACCATGCGCGAAAATGCGCACGGCCTCCAGCGTCATGTCCGCCTTTTTTGCTAGCTCGTCGAGACCCGAAAGGATCGCTTCAGCCGGATTGTGCGGGGTTGAGGCTACCTTGTGCGATACAATCCGGCCCGTGCCACGTTCGGAGGCATAGAAATCGGTGAACGTGCCGCCAACATCGACGCCGATTGACCAGGCCTGTGCGCTCATATTTGACCTTCCCGCTGCGTTAAAATGATTGTATACGTCAAGTATGCGTATGTAAAGCAGCGATATTGAAGGGGGGTACGGTGGTGGCAGTCGGCAGGACACATCAGAGCGCAGGCAGCGAGCGGGTCTATGACGATCTGCGCGGCCGCATTCTTCGGCTTGACCTCGCACCCGGAGAGGATCTGGACGAGGGCGTGGTATCGGAGAGCTATGGCCTGTCGCGCACGCCCGTGCGCGAAGCGTTGATCAAGCTGCGGGCCGAAGGGCTGGCGGTAACTGGCAGGGGGCGCGGCGCGCGGGTCGCACCGCTCGAGATGCGGGACCTGCGCGCGTTCTTCGAAGGCCTCGACATCCTGCAACGAAGCGTGACGCGGCTTGCGGCGATCCGACGCGACGATGCCGACCTTGCCCGCATTGGCCACCACATGCAGGCCTTCGAAGAGGGGGCCGCGCGGTTCGACAGCGAGACGGTGAACGAGATGAACTATGGCTTCCACAGCATGATCGGGGATGCGGCCCATTCCCGCTATCTTGCCGCCGCCTATCAGCGCTGCCTCGTCGAGGGACTGCGGATCGGGCACGTCTGCTTCAGCGAACACGCGGCGCTTGACGCCCGCCTTGCGCCGCATCTGGAAACGACGATGCGCGACCACCGCGACATATTCGAGGCCATAAGGAATAAGGACCCCGACCGGGCCGAAGCGATTGCGGGGCGCCATGTCGAACTGTTCCGCGACCGCGTCAGCTCGACACTTTTGACGATGGACGTGACGCGCCCGATCTCAACGGCGTCCGGACTGGACTGACGTTGAGATCGGGCGCGATCCCGGCCATGCGGTCGCGCCCGGGCTCATGTCCGCGACGCTCGGCAGACGGAATGGTGATCCTGACAGCCGGTCGACGTCTGCCTCAATGGGTTTCGCATTCGGCACGGGTCTCACGTTCGGCCACGAAAAGACAGAAGCCAAGATTGGCATCCACAGTCTCAATAAAATGACCGTGCTTGGCCACGCCAAGTTCGAGGTCGTCGCCTGACCAAATCTACGGGTAAGGGAAAACTCGAACAAATTTTGACCCGCGCAACAAGGCCGGTCTGCAAACGTTCCGCTAAACGGAATTGATCGTCGTTGGGGCTGTCAATGACGATCGTTCGGCCAAACCCAGCATTCACGGCCGCGCCGTTGCATTTGTTGCGTGGGCGGTTGACCATTGTCTTGCAGCGATGCTTATTGGCGAAACGTACTGACGAACAAGGGGATAACATGATCCGGCTCGGCGTTGATATTGGCGGCACTTTCACAGATTTCGCCCTGCTCGATTCTGGACGTGAGCGCTCTGCTGTTCACAAGCGGCTAACCACCCCGGATGATCCTGCGCGCGCAGTGCTTGAAGGTGTTGCGGCGCTGATGGAGGAGCAAGATCTGTGCGTTTGTGACCTTACCGAAATCGCACATGGGACGACGCTTGTTACCAACGCGTTGATCGAACGCAAGGGCGCCCGCACTGGGATGTTGGTCACACAAGGGTTTCGCGACGTGTTCGATATCGGCATGGAAGCGCGCTTTGATCTTTACGATCAGCGGCTAGAATTTGCCGTGCCGCTGGTCCCCCGAGATTTGCGAACAGAAGTGTCCGAACGGATGCTCCACGACGGCAGCGTCGAGACTGCGCTGGACGAACCGGCCCTGCGCAACGCCCTGAGCAATCTGGTGGAACAGCATGCGATCGAAGCGCTTGCGATCTGCTTTCTGCATTCTTACGCTAATCCGATGCACGAGGATCGCGCTCGCGAAATCGCGCTAGAGATGTTTCCCGATTTACCGGTCTCCACCTCTGCGGGTGTTCTTGGATTCAAACATCAAGTGCAACGGTTGATTTGAAGGCCGCGATTTCGTCGGCCAGGGCTTCAGCGGGTGTTCTCCATCCGAGGGTTTTTCTCGGACGGTTGTTCATCAGGTTTGCAACGTC
>Ga0307955_1001227_pt1 | contig 11815 bp, 10 predicted proteins | sample OrgLakmetagen439_FD_201819 | JGI IMG/M metagenome (GOLD analysis project Ga0307955, IMG submission 201819) | Saline water microbial communities from Organic Lake, Antarctica - #439 | ecosystem: Environmental > Aquatic > Non-marine Saline and Alkaline > Saline | place: Antarctica: Organic Lake...
GCTTAACCTTCAACTTTATGAGCCCAAAGCTCTAACAAATATTGCAGCCGCTGGCTTTGCTGCGGCTGAACTTAAGCGTTGATCAAAAAGACGATGTCTCCGGTTGTACCTCCAGTATGAAGCAGTGTGATTGTGCATAATCTGCGGTTATAGAAAACTGAATGCGGAGCAGATGAACTATGGACGAGGAACGAATGCAGAGGGCAGCAGACGACCTAATCTTACACCGTGCAGCCGAGCGAATGCTGAACGAAGGCAAGAGCCGGGAACATGTAAACGAATACCTGATTAAAACGCCGCTGGAACAGATCAAGACAGGCAATCTGGAAGCTGACCGCAATAGAATATAGTACATAATCGTTCGCTCATCCTCGAAGAAGTCGGCTTTCAGTTTACCTTCGGTAACTGACTCCAATCGGTCGTATAGGCTGGTGACAAATGCTCTCTCCGCATCGCATAGGCCGCAGGGCCAGCTTGCCTGGCACTGCAAACTTTTGTTCGTGATTTTCGGTTGATCTCGTCCATCACGGACATCAGCCGAGCGGATCGATCGTTTTGGCGAAGTTCGGAGCCGGCAAACAGATCCTCCTGGATGGCAGCCTCATCAACCAAATCGCTCAGCATCACACCGGCTTTGGCATAGTCGTAACCGGTTCGGTACATCCGCCTAAGCAAGCTCAGAACTTGCCGGACGATGACTCGTGAGTCCTGTGTCGGTATAATCAACTTAACGGACGCACTGTTGGAATACTGTGGCAGCTCAGTACGAAACGAGTTTGTCCGGACAAACACCGTCAGCGCCCCGGCGTACTGTTCTCCTTTCCGAAGTTTTTCTGTGACTCTAACCGCAAACTGGGCAACAGCTTCTGCCAAATCCGATAAGACTTTTACTGGAGCGCCGAAAGAGCGGGAGCACATGATCTGTTTTTTCGGCTGCGGGACATCCTTCCAAGGTAAGCAGGCAATCCCGTTCAGCTCAACAATAGTGCGCTCCAGCACCACGGAAAACTGATTGCGCAAAGTCGAAGGGTCAGCGTCAGCAAGTTCGAGTGCGGTTGTAATATCCATAGCTTGCAGCTTGACTGATAGTTTTCGGCCGACGCCCCAAACTTCATCCACGGGCACCAAAGCCATCAACCGGCGCTGTCGGCCTGTATCTGTCAGGTCAACAACCCCCTTGGTTGCCTGATATTTTTTTGCCGCGTAATTAGCAAGTTTGGCCAACGTCCGAGTCGGCGCGATGCCCACGCAAACTGGCAAGCCAGTATCCTGAACAACGGTGTCTTTCACCTGGCGTCCAAAGCTTTCCAGGGAGACCACTCGCTCTACGCCAGTCAGATCCAGAAAAGCCCCATCGATGGAGTAAACATCCAAGCGCGGTACCAGAGTTTCCAGAGTCGTCATCACGCGTCGGCTCAAATCACCGTACAAAGTGTAATTGGACGAAAACAAGTGGATGCCATGCAGTCGAATTTCTGATCGGATGTGATGCACCGGCACCCCCATTTTGATGCCAAGGGCTTTAGCTTCTTGGGAGCGGGCCACCACACACCCGTCATTGTTAGACAACACGATCACAGGGGTATCACGCAGATCCGGTCGAAACAGCTTTTCACAACTGGCGTAGAAGTTGTTGCAATCGACGAGAGCGAACACCGTTTTCATCCAGCTGTCACGGTGGATGTCATGATGACTTTCCTCCGCGCTTGAGCGACCGGACGACATTGGTGACAACACCAAACACTTCCAGCACCATGCCTTCTTCGATGAGAATGGGCTTATAAGCAAGATTCCGTGGAAGCAGGCAAACCGGCAGAGGTATGAGGTGTAACTCCTTGACGGTCATCTCCGACTCCAGGCTGGCGATAATGATGTCACCGTGCTGCGCGCGCAGAGACCGGTCGACCACCAATACATCACCGGGGAAGATGCCGGCATCGATCATAGATTCCCCTTCCACTCGCACAAAAAAAGTAGCTGCCGGATGCTGGATGCACAGTTCATTCAGATCAAGGGTTTTCTCTATGTAGTCCTCTGCGGGCGAGGGAAAACCGGCGGAAACTCGCTCAAGGAAGAGCGGGATGTTCAGGCGCAGGCATGAATGGGAGTCACCTAGCAAGATGCAGGACATGGCTTACACCGAAAACTGTTTATTTATACAGTATTCTGCCGTTAAACGCTCGAAGGGTCAACCTGATGAAGAGGAAGTAAAGCTGTATCCAGCCGCGAAGCGAGAGCCAGCACTGATGTAAGCACACACCATTCAGCCTTTGGTTTGGCAATTTAAGTTGAGATGGTTATCGCTGCAAAGCTTGCTAAAATTCGTTGCTGGCAAGACATTTTGTCCATGTACCCCAAAGCAAAGGTCATAATGAGGGAGTAGAGTAGTTTCCTGAACATCGAGTATTTCCTGATGATATAGTTTAGGTTGCTATCCAGATTTAACCCGCGATTCTCGGCCCAGTCAGCAACGTGCTGTAACGCCTTAACGGCGTTTTTTTGCTTCCGCCACAATTTAGTCGACTAACGTTCCATCATTATTCTTATCCAAAGCCTATCTATCTCCATCGTCATACTGTTAGATCATAGCCTCTCGCGCGGAAAGCTTGTTGTCGATACTTAGAGATCGGATGCCACCATAACTCTGAAAAAAAGAATTCACGATATTTTTTTCACGGATCTAATAATGGCGTGAATATTCTAAATTCCAAATATTAAGCTAAGGATTTATATAAACATTGGAAAAATTTTATAATACTTTTGCTTAATCAAAATATATACTTTTACATTAAGTAAAATAAAAACTAATCGGTTATAAATGTTGTTATTTAGCGTTAAACCAAATATAATTAAACTGCTTATTAAAACAATAAAAAAGGTTAAGGATGTTATTAAGATTAGGTAAGGAAGGCACGGTTATTCGAATTTACAAAACTCGCGCAATTTATTTTGAAACGATTACTATGTCCAATGGACGCTCCCGTAAACTATTTCAAACTGAAATGAGAAAAGTCGTAGAGTTTCCGATATATGAGTCAGCCGATGCTCACATGTCGGATCTGCCAAACGAGGATGGCGAGGCCATATTCAGCCTACATGACATCCAGAATGCCGAGAGATGGATTGAACGGCAGATGCAGGCTATTGAAGCGGCTTTCCGTAAAAATCTGGCTATGGGGCTCATGGGAGGCACTGCGGTAATCAAGCGAAGCCGAAAGGATGATGAAAGATATTCTACTTACGAAAGTTTTATTCTAAGCGCGCGGGCCGGTGAGTTCATGGGTGTTATTCGCGGGGCGCATTCATACAAGCCCAAAATGCGCAGGACTCTAAAGCTTCCATCCGTTGAAGTGAAGGAAAGCCAAACCGCCGCCCAGGCGTGGAATGATGGAAGCATCGAGGACACCGCCGATGAGCTTATTATGCTCATCAGAAAAACAGCCAAGGAGCGGGGCAAGCCACTGGACAAGGCGTTCACAGACGAAGAGATCAATGCAATGTATATTGCCGAACGCCAACCTTTCTACATGATAACGCGAGCGATAGGGCGGCAACAAAAAACTCTCAACTCAAAACTTCAACAAGCGGCGTTAAAAAAACACAGGGAAATCATGAAACGCCCATTGGCATAATTTGTGCGAAGCGGCCCCACCAAAACCGGGGGGTTTTGGTAAATGGAAGCCCCTGAGGATTCTCTGTCGTTGTTGCGCTATGGTTATTCCCCTGATCAGTGGGAACCTCTTGCGAAGATGGGCGACAGATTCAAAATCGATTAAGCGGGCAACGCTGGCGCGTTCAAACATCACCAGCGCACTGCACGATCATCCATTCAATTGTATCAGCTAGGCTTCATCGCCCCACCTATTTTTCAGGGTAATCAGTTTTTCGTGTGACTCTGCTTTGATAGCGGTTCGCAGATTCCTCCGGCCCTCGGTCTGCTCCGCTTCCAAAATTGATTGTAAGCAATAAGTGACTGCCGCTTTTCGACACCCACGTGGCCCTCGATCACTGATCGGGTAGGGTGGCGGGTTCCCATGAGAAGCAATGAGATGACAGTTTCGTCGATTTGATTATCGATCACGGCTACCTTGAATTCCACTATGTCCATATTGACCTGGACATGGATCCAAACAAAGTCGCGGCCCATGATATTCTGGGTTTAGTGCTGTACCTAATTCCATTGATTTTCTCATGCTTCGACTCTCATATATTTATTATATGGATATATATTTTTTCTGCAAAGAGGGGGTCAATTTAAAGCTTTTTAAAGTCTGTCTCGACTTCTCTGCCGTCCTTGCTGACAAACTTCCCGCCGACATACTGGACAACGTCGTGACTGTCGTTTCTTGCGCTTCCAGCTTCCAGGATTTCAATCCAGTCGCCATCAGCCAGCCCAATGGAGTAGGTGTTTGTTTCGGTCCAGGTCCGCGCGGTATGCTTTTGTTTGTTGCTAAAATCCGGGGCGATTTGGATTTTATCGATAACTTGGCCGTCGTCATTCTTTTCAAGCCTGGCAAGATGGCAGGCCTCGGTTCCCTTAAAGCTTGAAGCTAACAGCGTAATCTTGAATTGATCCGAGTCAGCACGACTCTCCTTAAGCTCCTCCCACTTGTTAATTCGTTTCATGCGCTCAAGTTCAGCAGCCTGGGCCTTTTTCTTTTGACGCTCTGCTATTTTGGCTCTTTCTGCTTCAAGCTCCAGGCGGAAACGCTCCTCCCCCTGCGCCTTTTCTTTTGCAATTCTTTCCTGCTCATCCAGTCCAGCGGTTAACATCGGAACCTCGAAACCATGAACGCTGATCCTGAGCGGATTGTCTGATTTAGGCTTTGCGCCCCGGATTGTGATTCGCTTTGTTGATTTCACCTCGCCGGCAAAAATGCAGAAATCACGGCGCTGCATCGCCTCATATTCCTCGCGATTTGCAATCAACTCAGCCTCTGTCGTGAATGTCTTACGCGCGTGACAAAGGGAAGCGGCTCGATTGTGGAGGCTCTCGAGTTGGTCGTTGCTCAGTCCGTTGATCATGCTGTTGGTTATTTCGTTGCTAATTGTGCTCACCATTTCCTATTATTGGTTGGATTGCCGGGGTTGTTACCCAAGCCCATACACCACATATTAGCTCAATTAAGCGAAGGTTTATATAATTAAATGGTAATGTAAAGTAAATAAAATAATATATGCTTATGGAGGTGCCCGCTAAGAAGCGAAAGGTCGGTGAGGCAGGTGTTTAAACATTAAAAGCTGTAATGATCCACCATGTTCATTCGAACTACTTGCTCAAACTCTGCAACGCTATCCTCGCTCACGCACCCGCTTGCTGTGATGCTATTGAGGATTTGATTACAAACACAAGGCTGCGACATCATCGCAATAATGCAGCCGCCGATCCGTTCGTGCAGCTCTGTCCACTTGTTGTTGTCTTGATGGGGTTTGAGATCAATTATTTTTGCTATCAATTAACACCAGCATACAGCCAGCCCAGTAAATCGACGGTGCTTTGCAGGTACAAATGTTGAAGTGAAAAAGCACACGGGTGGGGTGTTTGGTTGTAATCAAAAACAATCAGAGACCCTGGGGTGGCTCACGTGCTTTATGATTTGCGCGGTTTTGTGCTCCAGCTCTTTAATTGAGAACTTGCTCTCGCCCGGGTATAGGCGCGTTTTTGATATGCTCTATAAACCAGTAGTCGTTGCGGTGACTTCGAAGAGCATGTCCGACCACTTGCCAGGAGTAGTGTGCGGGAGACTTTAATCTGCATCCAAAGACGCTCCCAGTAGCTCTCAGGGAGGATGTGGAGCAGGTGGTCAGATGTTGGCGCGAAAGCCTTCTTGCTCTTGTCAGGGTGAAGCGGGACCGGGTCATTAGTTGTTTAAAAAATCATTTCTTAACATGTCATTAATGGCACATAAGCCAGCCATGTCATGCATAAACCAAACCACAAACTGTCTTTCATTCATCCCGTTAGAAAAGCGGTTCGCCGCGTTCTGCTCAAACGTGTATCTGGCATGCGGGTGTTCTGTGAATTGTTCAAAATAGTGATAAATTGCTTTTGCTCGCTCGTAGCCGGTCTCGCCGGTCTTGAGCCTGAAGAATCCTTGCCAGTCCTGGGGCGCACCATTTGAATGGGGATATCCAGAATGCGGGCGCGGGCGACGACGATGCCCTGAGACATTCCAAACGTGAACACGCCGGACTGGCGGGGGCGGCTTCCGACCTCTTCAAGCGTGATCGTTTTGACGCCTTTGAAAATTTCGAGAATTCAGACGGGGTCCGAGATTGTTTTGCCGTCGTGCTTCATTTTTGGCATTTCGTGCACTGCTATCAGTTTGCTGGTTTTTGACAAGATAGCTATGCCTCCGTTTGCCCCTGGATCGATTCCTGCGTGCATAATTGAATTACAATTACAGATATTATATAGCGCCGGGCTGGAGGATGCGACAAGACTGGGAGCTTTGCGCGACAGCGCGGTCATTCAAACGTTGTTATTACTAATTTTTTTAAAGTGCTGCGCTGTCGCGCAAAATAGACCAATCCATCATGATCTCTTACTTTCTTTTTTCTTATTATTTTGGCCGTATTTTTTGTTCTATTATATATAGGGAAGGGGTTCATGTTTTTTTGGCTATTTATAACCATCAAAAGCCAGAAACCACGGGGCTTGCAGAGGATGAGGGGCTTGCAAAAACACACCACATTTCTCATGTGAAATTACACCATTTTTTGGACCTTGACAGATATTAGTTTTTTTATATACCCATTAAATATGTTTACCTTCTAGTTAATATTTGAAATAATAAAAACATCAGCGCTGACCTGTTGATCAAAACAAAACCAAATATTGAGAAAATAAAATTATGAATTTTGACAAATTCCTTATCAGCAAACCCATCACGTTTTTTAAAGCGAACCGACTCCCCGAGATCGTTGTTAACCCCTGGAACAGCATCCGAGACGATAAGAAGAAAGGTCTCGACCCTCAGTTCCTTGTTTCAGTTCCTGACGCCGACACATACACAGCATTAAAAGCCGCCCGCGACCTGAACGTTTATTTAGTTGCTGAGGGCGTAGCAGTTAACACAAGCAATCACCGCGAATATATTACTGCGAGAGCCCGCAGCGCCCGCACAGTGGCCGACGTTGACGAATCAATGCCATCCGTTGCCAAGCTGTTCGTCGAGCTTGTGCCGCGATATATAGACGCCCCTGTTGCCGCTCAGCACATCCGGGACATGATGCCAGAGCGCAAAATCACTGAAACAAAAACACTGAAAGAATTGGCCGCCGAATACCTGGTCAGAGCACTCGAAGAATTCGATACCGAGACCATCGATTTTTCACGCGTTCGCGCAGACAACCCCAACGTCATTGAGGTCCCAAGCGACCCAGAGGCACTGCGCAAAATGATCTGGGAAGAGTCAGGAATTTACGCGCTGAACTGGCAGCTGGGCGAAGGTAAGAACGTCAACGTTATTGATCTACTTATCGAAAAAGCGCAAGCAGAATGCCGCATCGGCGCAATGATAGCTCCAAGAAAATCGCATCATTCAAAATATTTGGGCGACGCAATCCACTATCAAAATATCAAGAAGTCAAAAATCTGTGGCAGCTTTGCAGTGGGCACAACGAACGCAATCTGCGACCATCCTGCGTTTGAATACATTCGCAAGAACCTTTCAATGTTCATCTCTGACGAGCACGAACAGACTAAAACACACAACGCCAGCAGCATCGCCCTGACTGGATCCATACTGGACTGCGGCAAGCTGACAGAAGCAACCAACAACGTCATCCGAAGCGCCTCAAACATGGGCTCTGCCGTCATCTCGGACGCTCAACTGTCTGAGTATACGATCAATGATCTGGCTCGCATAACCGGCAAGAAAATCACAATCAGCCGCTCAGCCATGCCGGTAAAATCACGATCATTGAAGCTATACAAGAACCACGAGCACACTCTTAAAAAGGCTCAAAAATTAGCCAAAAACAGGAAGCGCGTCATCATCTTTGCAGACATGTCACACACCGCACAAAAGGACGACCTCGGCGGCTTGGCTGAGTCCATGATGTCAGCGCGCCCCGGCATCAAAGTGTTAATGATTGACCGCAAATTCGCCGAGGACCCGGACCATGCTGACGAAATGAAAAACATCAACGCAACGATTGAGGCGCATGATGTTGTTATTATTTCACCGGTTTTGAACTCTGGCATCAGCATCACAACTGAAAAGGTTGACGCGGTGTTTGTGCTGGCATCAGGGACTGTTCTGCCTAACGAATTTGTGCAAACCCTGCGCCGGTTTCGGGCCATTGACGAGGTTCATGTTTCCTTCGAAGTATCAAACAAATGGCTCCCAACCGATGCCCGCAGCGTTCTGTCTGCAAGGGCTAAATCAGAAGGTTTGGCTGTTGCTTATTCGCCGCAGGCTGTTGAGCATATGATGACCCAGCCGGGCGTTGAGCAAGCAATGACGCAGATTTCACGCGATAACAAGATGCGCGAGAACTATGCCAACCGCTGCCTGATCATGGCCGAGCATGCTGGATTTGTTATGGAGCGATCGGATGACGTGGTTCTGGATATCCCTGACAATGAGAGCGGGCGCAAGAGCCTGCACTATGGTCAGATTGAATCTGAGTCAACCCGCGTTCAGGCGGTCATCAGTAGCCGCCGCATTGGTGAGAGTGAATCAAAGCTCAAGCGTGAGAAGAACAGCAAGACAAAGCAAGAAGAATATGAGATCGAAAACTACCACATGCGCGTCGCATACCGCACGCGAGACCTTACAAGTCATCTTCTAGAGGCTGACAAAAACGGCTGGATGCGTGGCATCATCAAGGGCTGGAAGACAGCAACAGCGGAACGCACAGAGAACATGAGCGTTAGCGATATGGAGCGGCGCAGAGTTCTTCAAAAGTTGTTCTCGTGCGTCGAATCAAGCCCGTACGCAATCACAGCAGCAGGGAACGGGCGCGCGCTTTTTTACACAAAAGAACAGGCTGATGATTTCGCAAAGTGGATCAAATTTGGGGATATGAAAATAAGCGGACACACAATCAAAGCCCGCCACGCGCTCCGGGCATTTGACAAGAAAATATCCCCGAACTTGAGCGGCCCCGGACTGATAAAAAAGATCATGACAGAAGTTCTTGGGTTGAAAGTTGGGAGCCCAAAAGATGTCGAGATTGACTTGGAGGTGGTCAAGGCTTACGCATTTAAAACCACTCTGGAGTTTGATTTCTGCTATTCACTAGCCACCTCAAAAGTGGCCCCGGCTGAATACAAACAGGGCGACGACCAGGCCGAGCAGGATGCTCAAATTGAAATCGAAATGAAGGCCAAGTGCTTGAGCAGACCAAATGACGACATGGTTGGTTTGATGCAATACGACGCCAGCAAGCCAGCGGCTGAAGTGGTCAAAAGCGCAATGAAAGCATTAAATATGCTTTCGACGAGATATTCAATGAAATGACAGCAGCATAGAGCCGCCCACGGATGGGCAATCTATGAACGCCCCGGCACCGTCCGGGTTTTCCTGCACCCAACCGCCCGCAGCGCCATTTGACCCCAAAGTATTTGGCAACAAAAAAGCCCCACCCGGAGGTGAGGCTTCAAACCAATAAAGAGAGTATTTCCTGACCGGGTGACTAATCCGACCGATGGGATTGTATTGCTCAATTCCATCTTTACATTGTAGAAAAAAAATGCTATTCCGTCAAATTATTATATGATTATATTAACACTTCGCAGCCGCAAAGTTATTTGTGAAATCATCAAACGAGCATGAACAACATCAGCGGTCAGCTCATCTTGATCAGAAGGATGTCAGGATCGCTGGTTTCAAGCCGATCCAACTGACTGCCCATGCGCGCCCAACGTTCAAGAACCTTCTCCGGGGTTGTGTCGGATTTCATTGCATAAGACTGGGCCAGCTGCATCACATAATCCGGAAGGATTGCCGATTCGGGGGCTTTTGCTTTTTCTCCCGCCTGCTCCAGGAAATGGTTCGCGATTTTGTCGACTTGCTGCCGAATTATCTCAACCTTCCACTTGGTATATCCCTGGATAACTTTTTCTTGTTTGTATGTTTTGTGATTTATCAGCATTTGGAGAATGGTTTCATTGACTCCGATGTTTTGGCCGATGCTGACAAAGGTCGCTCGAAAGTCGTGAGGCTTGCGTTCTGCGATGGCCGGGACCTGGTCCTTGATCATTTTCCATTGCGTGCGCATGTTTAGGTCGACGTGGGGCTTCTTACCGTTTCCTGCTGATTTGAACAGGTAGCCCTCACACTCCCCATTAAGGTCAATTTCTCGCGCCCGCATTTCTTTCAGCATCCCCAGGATGTAATGACATACAGGAAGATAGAAAACCTTCTCGCCGGTTTTTGTTTTTTGCGTGTCGCCCTTTTCGATCCAGGAGATGGTCCCCCTATCCAAATCAATTTGCCGCCATTCAATCGTTGAGACTTGGCCGCCCCTCAATCCGGTCAATAGGAGCATCTTGAAATAGTAGTGCGAGGTTACTGCCAGGGTGGGACGTTTTTTGTTTTTCCGTTTTGGGACCCGATTTTTTAAATCGTTAATAACCAGCCACAAGTCCGCCCAAGCATCGTCTGGGAATGGTTCGGAGGTTCGCTCAGCCTGCCCGCCCTCTGTATTCCATGCGCCGTGGTATGTCATTGTCTCGGCTACCATGTTGCTGATTGGCTTTGTGTAATTTGGGGCAGGGTTTCGGATTGCGCTGTTGATTAGCGTCCGAGCATAAGCGATTGACTGATCCGCTACTCTAGGCCCGCTTAAGTCAGTTATCTGCTTGTGAAGTCGCAGGATTTCATCTTTCATAAGCCTGGATATTTTGAGGTCGTGCCAAGGCGTCAAGTGTCGGTTGAAAATACTGCGATACTCATGACGTGTTGAGTTCTCCATTTTGTGATGCTTTTGCCTTTCGTCGTGCAGCGTATTGAATGATGGGGAAAAGTCCTGCTCCTCGGGCTTTGGTGCGTCAGCCGAATAATATGGGTCGCGCCGGTTCATGATGTTCTGCTGCATTTCCTTGGCTCTGGATGTAACAGCGGTAAGGGGCTGGGAGATATCAGCAATACGGAACCGCTTCGGGCTTCCATTCGGTTTCGTTCGCTCTCGCATAATATAATCAGCGACGCCAGTCTTGCTGATTTTCAGCATCATCTTCGCGCCATTGTTTCGCTCGTCTTTATAGTAAATGACATTTTCGCCCTCGGTCGGTGGGAAGAATTTCATCTCACCTGCTGCTCTGGCTTTTTGATATGCTTCCAAAGCCTTTTTTATTTTGTTGATCTTTATTTGGCTAAATTCAAACGACTCCATCGGCTTCTCCTCGTTTGATAGACTCGGCAGAATATAGCGATGACACAGAAAACCGTCAATTTTTCATTGTCAATTTTTGTAATCTGTCAAGCTTGAGGAGAGGGTTGGGTGCTATCTGTGACACGCATATGACACAACAATTTTTAGTATAATTGGTTTTAATTCATTTAAAAGCTAGTGGATAACACCCATTATAACCAAAAGAGATTTACAATAACCCTATAAAAATGATATTTAAATTTTTATATTCAATAACTTAGCGAATAAATGTTCAATTATTGACCAAAAATAGTTTATAAGCCCCACAAACTTAAAATCTTGTGACCGTTAGGTCGTGCGGGTTCAAGTCCCGCTCCCGGCACCATTAAAATCAACAAGTTATGAATTTACTGTCCTCCTTTTATTTCCTTCGATTTTCTCATGTAGACGAAATGTAGATAGCTGGCCATGCGGTTTCCCTCCACCGAGC